>CERI01117579.1_pt1 | contig 22464 bp, 21 predicted proteins | sample 350261 | NCBI WGS metagenome assembly CERI01 (sample SAMEA2620979, study PRJEB7988) | marine metagenome | isolation source: saline water (ENVO:00002010), including
AAATAGAAAGAAAAGATCAAATAGAAAGAAAAGATCAAATAGAAAAGATAGAACTAACAAAAAGAAAAGATCTAATAGAAAGATAAATTAATCTTCTGATGAATAATCATTTTCATCAAAATCAAGTTCTTCTTCGCTATTTGTATATTCTTCTTCTGATAAATCACTATCATCATTTATAAATTCTTTATCTTCTTCTGTTTCTTCCTCCGACTCTTCTTGTTCTTCTTCTTCTTCTTCTGGGTTATCATCAGAAAATTCTTCATCTGTATCACAATTATCAAACCCATCAAATAATAATTCATATATAGCACCATAATCAGATATACAGAAATCTATAAATTTTCTATCTTTTTTATCTGAACAAAGTATAAATATATCTCCATAAAGTAATTTTTCTGATGAATTTTCATCGCATAAAAATGATGAATTTCCATTTGGTATTAGATCGTGTTTATTTTCAAATCCGGGTTCACCATCATACCATCCATAGCAAAATATTTCTTTATCTTCAATTGACCATTTATAAAGTTCTTTTAAATCTGAAGAACCTTTTTTAATAGCTTCTTTATTAAGATTTTTTAAAACATTCTTTTTAATTGAAGATATATTAACATCATCCATGGTACCATCTTGATTAATACGCAATACCTTCATTTTATAATTATAAAATAAAATATAAAAATATCCTTAAATAAAATATACAATATTTTTTTATTAATAAATAATATATGGAAAACAAGTTTAAAAATAAACACGCTTTTGAAAAAAGAGTTCAAGAATCAACATCAATTAAAGAAAAATATCCCGATAGAATTCCGATAATTGTACAAAAACACTTTACTTGTAAATTAGATGATATTGATAAATGTAAATATCTTGTACCAAAAGATATGACAATGGGTCAATTTTTATTTGTTATAAGAAAAAGAATTAATCTTGATCCTAAAAATGCCCTTTTTATAACTGTCAATAATGGATTAGTTACAGGATCAAGAAACATTGGCATTGTATATGAAGATCATTGTGATGAAGATGGTTTCTTATATGTAGTCTATACTACAGAAAATACATTTGGTTAATATTTATAAGTATATTAAGGAATATATATAAAATGTTTATTTATAATTATTGTTTAAAATATGGTGATAATTTTTTCAATGAAAAAATAGATTTAAGTAAGAAAAGTGAATATATAAATAAATTTAACTTGATAAATAAAGGTAATGTAAAAGAATATTGGATAAATAATGTTATGATAGTTGATAGAGAAGGGAATAAAGTTTTTAAATATTACGAAGATATTTCTGTTCAATATAAAGATAATTATTTAGTACAGAACGTAAAATTAGAAGATTGTATTTCTTTTAATTTTTTTAAAACTGATACAGAATGTGAGTATGAATTATATGGAAATATTATAGATGGTATAATTTATAATTTAAAAGTATATGATAAATTTATTTCTTTTTCTTATATTTCTGAAAATGAAGTATTACAATAATTTTTTATTTTATATATATATATATAATAAATGATAAATACTTATTTAATGATCGCGGTAATTGTATTAGCATTAATATTTGTAATTAAAAATATGAATAAAATATCAGGATCAACGGTTAAAGGAAAAGAAGTACAAAGAGAAGGACAAAAACAAAAGAAAACTGTTGATTATCCAGAAAGTACAACAATTTCACAAGTATTAAATAAGATTAAAGAAAATATACCATTATCTATTTTAACAGCAGTAAGTAATGAACCAATTAACATAATTAAAAATACAGGTGATTATAAACCAATTAAATATAAACCAATTGAATTAAATAATAATATAATTTCGGCAAATCCAGGAGATTCAACCGAATATCGTTTTGTTGACGAAAATCCTAAAAAAGCTTGGAGTGATAAAAATGTATCTCATTTTCCTAAATTTCATAATTCAAACAAAATGGGAGAACTAACAAATACAGGAGATTTTTTTGATAGTAATTTACTTTATCATGATAATATTTCTCCTAATTCTTCAAAAAATCTTCCAGATAGATGCTTTTTAGATAGTAATAATAAAGTGGTGTGTGAATTCAGCGATAGATTACAAAATATCCCCCCATCTTTGATATATGATAGTGAAGACAATATTATAAATATGATCGGTGATGAAGATATTTATAATGATGGTATATATGGAAATAATAAAAAAGAATTAGATGATAAAAATGAAAAGACTATTAATGGTGGAGAATATTTTAAGGGTGTTAAAGGATTTTCTAATAAAGATGGCTATTTTTCATTAGAAGATATGCCTATGAAAACAAATTATTCTATCTAAAAAAATTTCTATTAATTGGTAATCCATAATGTTTACACCATTTTTTCGCAATTTCTATTTGTTCCATTGTTGCTACTAAATTATTTGATTTTATTTTATTTATATTTTTTATTACAGAATCAATAACATTAATTTGATTTTCTGTAAATATATTATTATAATCAACTATATCTGAAATAAATGAATGTGGTATGTTTATATAAAGACTTTCACAATTATCATAATATTTTAACAATACATTTTTAATACTTACTATTTTATCACCATTAAAGTTTCTACATATTATATATTTTTCTGAGTTTGATGCCCTACTTGTTGATGGTTTGAAAATAAAAACAGAAGAATATGTATTATATAGAATATATAATAGTTGAATTGTTTTATAATTAAATAAATCGAATACTTTTAAAACGAAATTACCACCAATGGCTTGTATATTTAATGCAATAAAAATCTCAGAATATAATAATTTATAAGAATTTAACTCTTGTGAATTATAATCAATAGAATAATCAAATCCACCGTCAGCAGTAACAAGATAACATTTATTACCATTAATTTCTTTTATAAAATGTAAAGCATTTTTTAAATTATAAATATCACCCGATCCGTCCATTCCAAATGATATTTGATCTAATTTATTTGTTAATATATTTCCATTCCAATAAGGTATAGAATTATCATCTGATATAAGAGTAATTCCATATACTTTATTTATTTTCTTATTACAACTATTAAGGAAATGTATAAAACCACCCGGACCTTCAGCAATACAAGCACAAAAAATATTATCTTTTAAAAGCTCAAGATCCTTAACAATTTCGTGTAATTTGAAATATGAACGACTAATCGGTACTATTGAACAAATATTTTTATTTTTTTTTGATGAAGTATAAATAAATTCATAAGGATTTAACATTTTTTTTGATAATTCCCATTTTTTAGGATTTAATGTATCTATTTCACATTTTTTTTTAACTAATCTTTCTTTTATTATAGATACAACGGGATTATCTTTGTTTTCTGATATTTCTAAATTTTTATCATGTGTTTTTTTTAGAGTGTATATTTTCATAATAAACTATATTTATTTCATTTTTAAATAGTAATATATGTTTATTCAATACGTTTGAATATGAAATATTTATTAAACGAACTTAATCTTTGAATTGGATTTGGAGCATATTCAGAAAGTTTCATTTTATAAGCTTCTCTGTAAAATTTTCTTATATCTTCATCTGTTTTATTTAATTCATCTATATTTTCTATTACTTTTCTGAATGAACCTAAATCATTTTCAAAGTAGTCTTGTCTTAAAATTTGTGAATATCTGGGGTCCATATCTTTTGGAATATCTAATTCAAAACCATTATCTTTCATTATATCTTTTACAAAATCAAAATTTACTAAATATTCAGTAATCTTTTGACCGATAGATTCCATAAATACATCTATTTCATTACCAAACATATTATCTGTATTTTCCGGATCATAATCAAAATTTTCTATATCATATTTAGCACCAACACTATATATAAGATTTCCCATAGGATCTTTAAAAGACATTTGATTTATTCCAAAAGGGTTTGGATCTTCTTCTTCTTCTTCTTCAGAGGAAGATAAAGATTGTTCTGAACTATCTTCTCCTGAAGGTCCTTGTTCACCTTGAATTTCTTTATATCTTTCTCTTTGAGTTTTGAAATATTTGAATATTTCCATTCCATCGTAACATGTACCAATGAAATATCCACCAACTTTTACATTTTCTTTTAAATTATTAAGAAATCCCATAAAGTTAGTTTCTGATGAGAAATAGTAATGCATTGAAAATTGAGAACTCACAATATCAAAACCATTTGAAGCTAATCCTCTATATTTTTCATTTATTTCCTTATAATCTTTTGGTATAGGTTTCTTAGTATCATATAATATTGATGTCATTATTTCTGTATGTTTTTTATCATCCATATCATTATTTTCTATTTCTGAACATTCGCCTGATTTAATATTTTTACTTGTATCTCCTCTTATAAATACTGCTGGTGTTTTTTTATTACTTTCATAATATCTTCTACATGCCCAATGCATATTTGATGAAATATCAATTCCAAGATAGAAACTTGTTTTAATATCATTACTAATATATTTACCATTATCACCTCCTCTCCCACATGATAAATCTAATATTTTAAGTTTCTTTTTAAATGAAGTACAAACAGAACCAATGATTCTTGATTTAATATAGTTATGAAGTTGTCTTAATTTATAAGATTCCATATATTTATCTTTGGTACTGTCTTTTTCTATATAATATCTTCCATCTTCTTCTCTAATAATATCTTCATTGATTATTGATTTATCTTCTCCTGTAATCATTTCTATGGTAACTGGATTATTAATTGATGACCAAACATCATTAGCAATCATAAAATCTTGAGGATCAATTTTATCAGTTCTTATTCTTATTGGAACCCAGTATGTCCCGGTTGAAGAATCTCTTTCAAATCTCATTTCTACTAAATCACCATCTTTAATTTCATCTTTAGAGAAATTATCACAAAGCATTTTACCATCTACTAAAGGTATATTTGTTGTGTTATATTTAAGTGATTCGGAACTATGATTATTAAATATCTGTATTTTTTCTTTATTTTTATTTTCAGAAGTCTGACCATCTAATACAAGACTACAGTAATCTATATTTGGATCACGATCAAAATCATAACCAACATATAATTCCAATTGTTTATATTCATTTACTTCTTTAGTTCCTTTAGATTGTTTAACCAGTGGAATAATTTTATCTTTTAATTTTCCATTGTGTAAATCTTTCTTAATTTTAACAAGAAAGTCAATTGTATTTTCATGAGGGGGTTTCCATTTATAATTTTGAAACCACGAACCTCTGATAGAATCTTTTTGAACACCTTCAATTTCACCTTTAACGGATAAATTTGTTGGTAGAAAGATTAAACCATCTATTCTATATTGATAATGACCCTTTTCATCTGAGTTCATTACCTTTTTTGATGCTTTATAAATTTCCATAATATCTTTCTTTTTAATACTTGTTACATCTATAGAATCTTCACCGTAACCAGTTTGAAAACCATATTCATATGTTTTAACATCAATATCTAAGATAGGTATATCTCCACTATTATTATATCTAATAATATTATCGGGATTTTGAATAATAGCTCTAAAATCACTTAAAATAGAACTTCTTGAAATATCATCAATATTAGTTTTAAAGGGATAAGTATGTATTGGTTGAGGTGTTCTTTTTCCACACCAATATACATCAAATACCATATATAGATTTATATTTTCATTGTCTTTATCTCTTGTGATATATTCTCCATCTAAAATCCATTCATCTTTTATATTTAAAAAGTGACACCCAGTATCAATTACATTTTCTTTAGAATTAATTAAATAACCATTACCACCAGTTATAAATAATTGATATCTTTCTCCATCTGCTTTTTCTGTAACTGCATAATTAATAGATAATGGATGTTTACTTTTAATTTTTAGATTATTTCTATGTAATGTTACTGGTTGAGGACCAATAAGATTAAAATACCATTTATTTTGACCAGTTAATTTTTTATATTTATTTATTATTTCTTCTTTTAATTTAAAAGATATGATATGTTCACTATTGTAAATCATCTTTGAAATAAATTCAACATGAGAAGTTAAAATATCAATTAATTTAGTAGTTATTTCTCCAGTATCTAAAACACTCTTTTCTTTTATAGGATTAATTTCAAATAAATCGCTAATTGGTTCATCTTTTTTTTCTATTACTGCTCCTTCTAATATAGTTTTTTCTTTAATTGTAAAGTAACCATCATAAAGATCATCAATAGGTACTGTTAGTTTTTCAATTCCACCAATAGACGGATAAAATGAAACAACTACTTGAGTATTTATATATTCATTTGTATCTTCGTTTACTTATTCATATATATCTTCAATTGTTCCTATATTTGTTCCAAGTCGATAATATCCTTTTAAAGCTTCTCCAAAAAGAGGATCAATATCATTTTCTTTAAAATAACTATCTTTTATTCGTGTAAATTTACCGATAAGTTTTCGATAATCTTCATTTGTAAATTTCATGGGGGTATCATTATAAGATATTAACTTAATATTAATATCGTTATCTATCCTTCGTGGAGAATCAAATTCATAAACCACCTCTGCTTCAGGAAAATAATCTTTTTTTGGTACATTTATCCCAAGATTAAGTGGATCATATATATTTCCTCTTATTTTTGATACAGGATCAGCATCTTCAATATTTTTTTGAAGATTTCTATAGAGTAAATCTATATTAGAAACACCTACATCGTTTTTCCATCCAACATATTCAACCTCTAATTCATAATTTTCTTTATTTTTTAATATATCTGCTTCTTTAAAAGTTTTAGAAAATTTAAATTTTCCATTAGTTCTCTTTGTTTCTTTTACAACTGTTAAATCAACTCTAAATATTTTATCTTCTGTTAAGAAACTGTATCTTTTTTTATATCTAAAATGTTTCCCCTTTGTACTATAATCTGAAAGCATTGTTCTAACAAAATGATGTCTTTTACGTAATGGAGTTTCTCTTTTTAAATTTAAACGAACATTAAAATAATCATCTCTTATTTGTCCATATTTTTTTGTTCCATCACTAAATACCGATTTTTGAATATACTCAGTATTTTCTTCTGGTATGCTTTCAAGATTATCTTCTCGGCAATATTGTTTAATTGATTCTAATCCCCTTATAGTACAACGTACATTGGATACATTATTTCTAAATTCTGTTCTTATATCTAATAAATTTTCTTGGGGAAGTGGTTCATAAACTTCTCTAAATTTTTCAAGAAGTTTAATAAATACTTTTTTATTTAATGGATTTTTGGCAGGAGTATAACCAAAAATAGCTTCTAATTCATTTTCTTCATCTAATATCGCATGTCTGAAATATTCAGGAGCATCGGGTTTATTGTTGAATAATTTCATTTATCTAATATAATAACAAAGTATATTTAATTTTTAAATATCTAGATTTAAATGTTTCAAATTTAGATTATCATATAATTCTTTCTTTAACTTCTTTTTTCCATTTTCTTTTGTAATGCTTATATCCATTTCTTTACACATTTTCTCTAGATCAGACATCTTATATTTACTGATACTTCCTAAAAATGGTTTATAGATATTAATATCACAATCTATATTTAGAATATTTGAGAGTTCTTTATAATCAGAATATTTAACATCTTCGGGTAAATCATTTATTTCTTTAATCCAATTATTATTTACACGAGAACATACTAATTTGGGATAACCTTTCAATGATGTACTATAATATTTATCTACATCTGAATTATAAATAATACAATTGATCTTGTAATGTTCATTCAAGAATAAGACCGATGATAAATTATTCGGATTCTGAAAACCACGCTGAATTGTGGCAACATTAAAGGATCGGGAATAATTATCATTTTTACAAACTAATGAAGCGATTTCAAGCTTCTTTTTCTTTGTGAAATTATCTTTATGATATTGTTCTAATGTAGAATATTCTATTTCATTTTCACCTATAATAATTTCACAAATATCTTTAAAACCAAAGTTAATAATAGATTTTTTGTTTCCTTCAATATATTTGGAATCTTTTTTAATCTTTTCAGTATAAGACTCGCTGCGAGAGCTGAATTTGTCAAATAGTTCCATTATAATAATTATTATTTAATAATATCTTTATATATTAATATCAAATTTCGAATTAATTTATAATCAATATAATTTAGATGTTTTAATTATTTCTTGATCATTATCATTAAAAGAGTCTAATGTATATATATTTTCAATTTTATTAGTATTGGGGTGTTCACTTACTATTTCTTTTAATTCAATAGAATCATTATCTTCAGTATCAGATACATTTGATAATAAATCCGAATTTATATCATTATGTACTAAAAAATAAATATTATTGATTAAATTATCATCAAGAGTATTAAGGTTTAAAAATATACCATTTTTATTTTCTGTATATTTGCATTCGGATAATTTTACAATTTTTAATAAATTTTTATGATCATTTAATTTATAAAAATTTTCATATATATAATTTCTTTTATCATCTGTATTCATTTATAATAAAAATATTATTTATTTATAAATTTTTAACTTATCTATTTTTTTTTAAGAAACTGGTTTAGCAACTACTTGGATCTTATCTGAATAAATCTTAATTCTTGATCCAACGATAATAACTTTAAGTCTCTGCCCAATATGTATATCTTCAATATTTAGAATACTAGAATCCATGAAATCTTTCGGTATCATAATAATTAAAGGACTTGTTTCATGTGTATCTGAATCATTGAGTTTAATGTATGAAATTACACCCATTTTATTTATATTATTTACATACACTTCATATGTTTCTCCTTCACTTGGAGATAATACATCTGCAGAATAATTTATCAAATAACTTATTTTACTTTTATTATTTCTTGTTTGAACCATACCTATATTGCGTTTAATAATATTAATTGACTCTGGTAATATATATCCAACTTCAGAACATATTCCTTCAAGTCTATCTTTTAAATTATTCTTTATTATAACATCTAAATTACCCGTAATTTCTTTTGCTGAGATAGAAAGTGTTTGAGTAAGCATCTGTTTACTAACATGTTCCATGTTGCTCATTATGTTATATATAATATTATACTTTAAATAAAAATTCAAATTTAGTTAAATATTAAATTTCAGTAAAAATAAATCATAGGGTAAATAATGAAGACTTTCATTTTTTAAATCAATATCTCTCATAATAAATTCTCCATATAGTACTAAAAAGTCTTTATCTATTATATTTTTATAATCAGCATACCTTACAAAATATTTATTAGCTATATTATATAATTCTGAACATATTTTTGATTCATCATCTATTTGGAGATATTTATTTTTATTATCTTTATCAACTTTATCTTTTGAAGAATCTAATAAATTTAAAATAAAACCTTCATATTCTTTAAAATAATCTTCATAAACTTCTTTGTATATTTTTAATAATGAAATTGATTTAAAACCCAATACATCTTCAAGGACTTTTCCAGGTAATTTATCTTTTGAGCTTCTTTGACTTGGTCTTATTATTTTAAATTGATGTTTTTCATCTTTATTTTTATATGAATATCCCCATAATGGATCTGTTTTAAAATCTTTTATTTTTCCAGATGATTTAAAATTATCTTTTATATTTAATTTACCAACTTCATCAAGAAGTATCCATTCATCTATTTCCGAATTATATATATAAAATGTAAAGTTTTCTATATTTGAATTTATTCCATCTGTAAATGATTTTTTAGTATTTACTAAAAAGAAACCGACAATATCTTTAAAACTATTATCAAGAATAGTATAACCGGTATTTGTATTATATCTGATTAAATTATTTTTAAAAAATGAGTAAACATAATTATCATATTTATCTTTTGGGGGTTTGTAATTATTTTTAATTACACTTTGTATTATATTTTTGAGAATAGTTTCTTTTTCTGAATAGTTCATTTTATCAATTATATGATCAATATATATTTCATTATTAATATCTGGGATTAAATATCTTATTAAATCATAATTATCATAAATATCTTGTAGTTTTTTTAAGCTTGGAAGAGCTATTACCGTTTTATTTTTAAAAATAACTGCTTTAAAAGGACCATACTTATTTTTATTTTGTGTTTTTAAACCGACAACTTCTCCATATTGAATATTTCGTTGTGGAGTTCTCCAAGCTTTAATTAATGCTTTTTGAATTTCTTTATATATATAATAGTGTATATCACCATAATCTTCAAAACAACTATATGTTTCTTCTCCTTTTAAATCTAATTCAAAATCTTTATATAAATCTAATTTTAATTTATTATCAGTTTCTTCTTTATAATTTAATCTCTCACTTATAGGTAAACTTACATCACTATTTTTAAGAGGTTGAAATATATAATAATCATTAATATTTATTAGATATCCCGCAATAGGAGTTTTATTCCAAACTATAATTTTATATTCAACCATGTGATTTAATGAATGATAAATAATTATATCATTTGTATCTGTAACTGCTTTTATTTTATAAACTATTTCATTTAAAGTATAATAATTATATATTTCATATAATTCAGATATTATTTTACATATTGGTTTTATTAATTCAGTTATATTGTTTTCTGTATATGTATTTGTTAATAAATTACTTGAATTTTTATTTATTGAGTCAAGTTCTAATAGATCTTCTTTTTTTAAAGAACATTCAATATTACATTTATTTGTAAATGAACATATCTTTGAATATTCTTGATCATTAACATCAATAGATTGTGTTATTGAAGAGCGACTTGAAATATAATTAAATTTATTCATATTTGAAATATAATTAATTTCTTCATTAAGATAACAATCAACTGCTTTATTTTTAAGTATAGTTTCTATCTCTCCTATTTGTGATGCTTTTTGTTCCGCAATTCTATAAGTATTTGTATCAATTGATTCTTTATCATTTGATTCTCCCGCCGTATGTAAAAATACAGTTACATTTCTTTCTTTTTCAGGTAAATTAATATGAGAACAAAATCGAATACCTCTTCCAATAATCTGTTCTATTTTGTATAAATGGTACCATGGATCAAGTACATGTATTTCTCTTATATTTTTAAAATCAATACCTTCACTTGTTACAGATGTACCTAGGATAATTTTGATATTTTCACCATTCGTATTTGCTGGATTTTTAAGTGCTTCTATTTCTATATCATTATTGGGGGACAAATCTCTATTTCCAGATAATATACAATATCTTGCTCTATTAAAGAATGTTGTTGTTTTTTTTCCTCTAGTATTCCATTGAAAATCAATTGGTTCTGATTTAACATTTTCAGAATTTTTTTTCCATTCAGGATAATCTAAAAGATTTTTTCCACCATATTTTTCAAAACCAATATGTTCTAAAGCCAACGCAATTGGTAAAACTCCAGAGTAAATATAATCAGAATATATAAATATAATTCCTTTTGATTTATTTTCTTTAATACCTGAGATAATATTATATATTTTAGATGATATAGAATTTAAATAATCTGAATTAATATCAAAGATAGGTTCATCTCGATCTACATAACTATATTTCCTACCATTTAATTCCATGAAATTATTAAAACCTCTTTCGCCATATATATTTTTTATGTTTTTCTTTTTATCTTCTAATGAGTAAACAATATTAGATAATTGTATTCCTATTTTTCTTTCTGAAATTGGTATTTCATTTTTTTTAGATAAAAGCTTTATAAAATTATTATAATGAAATAATTGAAATCCATCATCTAACATCTTATTAAAATATAAATTCATAAATGAAAATTTATAAGATACTATTTGATTATCATTAAAAAGATTTTTGCTTGGATAATTTTTCTTTTTTCTAGTTATCGTATTTTCATCATTTGGATATAATCGTATTGGAAAAGATATTGGATTTTCTCCTCTTAAATATGATACATAACCCGAACATTTCTTATTTAATATTTCTTTTCCCTTATCTGTTAATATATCTTCATTATCGGTGTTTTCAAATAAATCATTATATTTTAATAATGGTCTTTTATCATTTGCCAAAAGAAGATTCATTAACCAGACGATCTCTTTTGATTTATTAAACATGGGTGTAGCAGACATGATAACTAATTTCATATTTTCACTATATTTTACAATTTTCTTTAAAATTGATCTTGCATTTTCATTTTCTTTTTCTTCTTCATCTTCTCCATTATCTTTTTCTTCTCTTAAATTATGTACTTCATCTATTATAAGTATTCTATTTGAACAATAATCTTTTATAACTTTAATTAAAATTTTGTTTCTTTCTTTTTTATCTAATTCTCTATTTCCTATAATATTTTTACTAAGACGAACTAATTTATTCGCAAATTCTAAATAACCATAAAATTCATAATAATCTTTAATTGTCCTTTTAATTTTATATTTTGATGGTTTTTGTTTTAATTCTTTTAATTCATTATCAATTTTATTACTAATTTCTTCAGAACATTGATTACCTATTTTAGTTGGATCATAAATAGTATTCATCCAATTTTGTTGAATATTTTTTGAAACAAGGGCTATTATTTTTTTATCTTGTTTTTTATAATCAATAAAAGAACTACTTATATTTATTGCTGAACAAGTTTTTCCAACACCAACACCATGGAAAATAAGTATCGCATTATAAGATGTTTCATTATTTATAAAATTTTTTAAAAATTGCTGATTATTTGAAAGTTCAAAATTATCAATATTACATTTCCTTTGAATATCTTTAATATTAAATAATGATTTACAATGAAAAAATTGAAGTTGTTTTGTTAAATTATATACGAATTTAGGATCATTTTTATCAGGTAAACGATCGATATTTAATAAATTTAAATCGTATGGTGTTTCATCTATCTTTTTTTTTGTTTCTTTTAATTTCTTCTTATCATATATATTATCATACTTTTCAAACAATTCTTTATCCAGATCTTTGATAGAAATATCAACCATTATATTTATTATAAATATAAAATTATTTTTCAAGAGTAACATGTATATTATGATTTTTAATAAAATCAAAGAAATCTTTAATGATTTTCTTTTTTTTAACATCATAATCTCTTATTTTATCATATGCTTCTAGTTCACTTAACCATTTTATATCTTTTATTTCAGTATATTGATCTTTATTTTTCATATCAATTTTAAGATCATATTTTTCATTTGCTTCACCGATATAATAAATATGTTTATATCTAACCTTATTTATACCCTGATATTCTTCAATAATAGGTATCATATTATTAATAATATTAAAGTAACTTTCATTTATATTTGTTTCTTCTTTGAACTCTCTTATCGCACATTCTTTATTTGTTTCTAATTCATTTCTTCTTCCTTTTGGTATTTCCCATTCATTTAAAGTATATTTATTTTCTACTAAATTTGACATATATTCAAAATTTATTAATTTATCTTTAATTTTATAACCTTTTTTGATATTATTAAATGAATTTTTGCTTTTCATGTACTCTTTTTTTATTCTATAGTTGATTGTTTCTGTATGGATCCACAAATCATTCCATAAAGTATCAAAATCATTATTACATATTCTTTCTATTTCAGTTGAGGACATTCTGCTAAAAAGAAGTTTTAAATAATCTAAATTATAAATAGAACTATATTTACCTCTTAAAAACTCTATATATGAAAGTGAATCTTTTCTTTCTATCATAACTATTTTAATTTCATTTGTTTCTTTACATTTATGATATAGTATTATTCCATAACTTAATATCGGGTGTCTACAGTTTTTATATAAATGACCATAATTTCCACAATTATTACAATAACATTTATCCATAACTCATATTATTTTTTTCTGTTTAAATAATATATTAATAAATATTAAATGGATCCAAAAATATGGGGGCCTTCAGGTTGGTTATTCTTACATACAATAACATTTAATTATCCAACAAATCCAACTGAAGAAGATAAAAAAAATTATAAACTTTTTTTTGAATCTTTAAAAAATGTTATACCATGTCCAATTTGTAGTGAACATTATAAAGAAAATCTTAAAAAAATACCCATTAAATTAAATTCTAAAGATGAATTAATAGAATGGTTATTTGATATTCATAATAGTGTTAATAAATTTAAAGGAGAAAAAGTATATACACACGAAGACTTATATGATATTTATTATGATATGTATAAAAGTAATAAACTAAAAGACCAAGATAAATATAAAGAATATTCTAAATATGGTTTATTAGTTATAATAGTGATATTATTAATATTATTTATAAGAAAAATGTGATTTTATTCGTTAAATATAATTTTTTTTTTCTTTCTTTTATTATATGCCAAGACCAAAAAAAATCGTTATAGATAAAGTATTGACCGATGAAGAAACTTCAAAATTAGAGGGAAAATGGATTGATGAAAGTTATATGAAAATACCTGTAATAAATTACAATGTTGATGTTTATTATAGAGATGATGATGGTTCAGAAAAATTATTATTAAAGTTTAGAAGAAATAGTATAAAACAAAGTTTATTAAGAAATGGATGGTCATCTTATAAAGATTTAGCAAAACCAAGTAGAGGTAGAGGGGCTTCTGCCGGACCTATAAATACTGAAAGTATATATTGGAAAAAAAGAAATATAGTAAATACTAGTAAATGGTCAACTGGATATTTAAATCCAAATGGTAATAAGTTAAAAGAAGAATTGGATGTATTAACTTTGGAAGAAATAAAAGAAAAAGCAGAGGATTTAAAATATGATGATAATATTACTAAAGAAGATTTAATTCATCTTATAATAAAGTCAAATGGAGGAATATCTAAAATGAAAGTTAATAATCAAGTTGCATCAAATCCAATTGGATTTTATGAATCATCAAGTAATTTTTGTAAGCTTCCATGTAGGTTGACACATTTTACAAGAACTAATTATAATAAATATAATGAAGGATTACCTTTTATTCAAAGAATAGATGAATTATTCAAAAAGTTAATACCAGAATCATATGAACGTCAATTAGAACGCGCAAATAAGAAACCACATTTAAAGATTCAAGAAACATGTTTTTCTACAATTACTATAAATAGAAATTTTAGAACTGCCTTACATAGAGATGCTGGTGATTTTAAAGGTGGATTTGGTAATTTAACTGTAATAGAGAGAGGAAAATATCATGGTGGTTATACTGTTTTTCCTCAATTTGGTGTTGGAGTAGATGTTAGATCTGGAGATTTTCTAGCGATGGATGTACATCAGTGGCATTCTAATACTAAAATTTATGAAACTGAAGAAGATAAATTATATAATGATACTATTGATTTCGCATTCAAAGATAATCCTGAAGTGGGTACAGTTGGTTTAGAAAATAAGTATACGAGATTAACATTTGTATGTTATTTAAGAGAAAAGATATTAAATTGTTCTGATGATATTCCAGAAGCCTTTTTAAAAGCTTCTGGGCATAAAAAAATAGTATATTAACGTTTTATTTAAAGAGATATTTTATCTTATATTAATAATGTCTGTTTCAATTGTAACGATTCTACATGATTGGTCACAATTTTATAAATTATTTGATTATCATTGGAATAATATTGATTATCCAAAAGAAAATTTAGAATGGATAATTATTGATGATTCTAAAAATGATCATAGTGAGCATATACCTATTCATGAAAATATATTATATATTCGATTAGAATCTAAAGATTTTTTAGATAAAATTGAATTTAAGAATGATGAAGATAAAAAGATATGGAACTTTTTTAATAAAGCCGGAATATTAACGAATGGTTTTAAAAGAGATTATGCGGTTGGTTTAACGAGTAATGATTATATTTTTCATTTAGATTTTGATACTGTTTATAATCCCAAAGTAATTAAGAGAAAATTAGAATTTTTAAAGAAAAATAAAGTAGAGTGTACATATTGTAAGGCTATGCTTGCTTATGATATATATGGAAAAGAGTTATATAAACTTGATAATAAAGCAGTTGGATATGAATCAACCTTATTCCATACAAAAGAATATTGGAATAAAGGTGGTTTTAAATGGGAAGATATACATTCAGAAGCATTTTCTTTTTATTATGGAAAAGGATTAGATCGACCAATGGATAATTATTATGATACTATTAAGTTATTAAGTATACATAATTATAGCAATTATAAACCAGTTAAAATAACATTAGAAAATATGAATATAAATATACCTGATGTGGTAGGAGAATTAAATGTAAGTACTCATCCAATACAGGGTATTCTGTGTGATTTATTTAATGAAAAAGAAATAAATGTCCTTGGTTTAGATTCTGAAATAATGGAAATAATTAAAGATAAAGGATGGAAAATGGAAAATATAAAGAATGATGGAAAAGTTAAAGAAAAGAATTTAATTAAAAAAATAAAAGAATTTGATAAAGAATTTGATTTATGTTTTATAAACACAAAAAATCCAATTTGGAGTATTTTTAAGAAATGTAAGTTTTCTTGTGTTGTTTTAGAAGCAACTAAAGATCGCGAACAAATGGATTCAATTTTAAAGCAAAATGATTATTTATTTTTTGAAAATATATATATTCATTCTGAATATTTAAAACTTAATAATTAATAAGAAATTTCAAAATTTTTATCTAAATATAAAGTATAAAAATGGTTCAAAAAGTTGTTGAAAGTGTATCTGGTTTATTTAACGAAAAACTCGTTCAAATTGCTTTAGTTGGTGGCATCCTTTTCTTTGTTGTTGCTAACTCTGCTACATTCAAGTTTGTTGAAGAACTTCTTCAAAAGCTCGGTGGACTTGTTGGTCTATCCTTCAAGTTACAGGGAACTAACCTTTTAATCTTCCACTCGTTGGTTTTCGCTGCTCTCCTTGGTCTATGCGTTAAGTACATCTTCGATCCGTTGATGTCTGTCCTTAGAGCATAAATATCTTTTTTAAAAAATAATCTTTTCTTCTAAATTATTTAAAAAATATATGTATTTATTTATATAAATATGAATACATTAATTGTAGATAAAGTTAAATCTAATTGTAGTTTTCTTTTAAAGTTGAATGAAAATGATAATATTAAAGCTTCTCGAGGAGAACTTATGGAAAATGATGATTATGTTCAAGTAGATAGTATTGTTGATATTGAGTATGCAATATATTTAACATTTACAGATTTATTTTTACTTACAAATAGAGTTAATTATTCTGAATGTCATAAAGTAATAAAGATGATCGAAATATGTTTTGATAATATTTATGATAATAAGTTTTTTCAGAAATTAATGGAAGACGAAGAATCCTTTGATGGAATGATTGGAAATATTATGCTTGAGTATTTAAGTCTAAAAGATAGACTTTACTATGGAAGTCCATTTTTTACTTTTTTCTCTTATATTAATAATTTATCTGATGGAGTAAAACAAATATTTAAGGAAAATAATGAATATGTCTCAAAGATGATGGGAATTTATAGTAATCAACTTGAAGGAAGACATTATGATGATGAATCATCCGAAGAAGATGATAATGGTGATAATGATGATGGTGATAATGTTGGTGATAATGATGGTTATGATGATGGTGATAATGATGATGATGATGATGATGATGATAATGAAGAAGAAAATGAAGAAATGATTGATTCATAATTAGTAAAATTTGATTTAAAATTAAATTATAATTAATAGAATAATAAAATGAAACTCAATATTATTTTCAACCGTGATAAAACTGATAATATTGGGATTAATGGTGAACTAGTATATCATATTAAAGAAGACCTTCAATGGTTTAAGTCTATTACTTCTGGTGGGGTTGTTGTTATGGGGTATAATACTTGGGAAAGTTTACCTACAAAGCCTTTAAAAGATCGTACAAATGTAGTTATAACTAATAATCATTTCCATTACTTGAGTTCTACAGAAGGTATAAAGAAACCACAATTAATTTTTAAGTCTTTTGAAGAGTTTACAACTTCTTTTCAAAATGAGGAAAATAAAGAAATATTTATTATAGGTGGTTCTTCTTTGTATAAAGAAGCATTTCATTATGGTGTAAATACAATTTATGAAACCATTTGTGATTATATATATGACAATAAAGATTGTATTAAATCGTGTATATCTATCGGTTATAATCACACGGATTATATGAAAACATTTTCAAGAGATAGTTCTGGAGAAGCATTGATTTATAATAATGGTGACAAACGTGTTAAGGAAGTGATTAATTATAAATTTAATATTTATCAAAGGATTGAAGATGTAAATAAGGGAGAATTTGAATATTTAAAGTTGTTAAATGATGTTTATGTAAATGGAACCAAAAGACCAACAAGAAATTCCGAGGTTATTTCTTCTTTTGGAGAAAAGATGAAGTTTGATTTAAGAAAGGGGTTTCCATTACTAACGACTAAGAGAATGGGATGGAAAACAATATTAAGAGAACTATTATGGTTTATTAGTGGATCTACCGATAATAAAGTTCTTCAAGAAAAAAATGTACATATTTGGGATGGTAATTCATCTAAAGAATATATGAAATCACGAGGATTAGATTATGACGAAGGTGAATTGGGACCTATATATGGTTTTCAGTGGAGAAACTTTGGAGGAGGATATAATATAAGTGGGGAAGCCGGTAAAGGTATAGATCAATTAAAGTATATGATAGACCTTATTAAGAATGACCCTACAAGTAGGCGTATTATTATGTCTGCTTGGAATCCACCTGATCTTGATAAAATGGCACTACCACCGTGTCATATATTATTTCAGATATATGTTGATGGAGAATATATTGATGGTCAAATGTATCAAAGGTCTGGAGATATGTTTCTCGGAGTACCATTTAATATTGCTTCATATTCATTCTTATTATATATTATTGGAAAGATAACAGATAAAACACCGAGATATTTACACCACATTTTAGGTGATTGTCATATATATTCTAATCATTTGAATGAAGTTGAAACACAATTAAAGAGAAAAACATTCGCATTTCCTAAATTGGAGATTAATGGAGAAATTAGTGATATAGATAATATTGATGAAAGTATATTTAATATTACTAATTATGAATATCATCCTGGTATAAAGGCGGAAATGATTGCTTAAAAATATATTATATATTATAATAGAAATGGGACAATGTAATTGCGGGAATAATGGAATTCAAAAAAAAGAAGTATTAAAGAAAGAAGAAGAAAAAGAAGAATCTGGATTATCATTAGATAATATGCATTATTTATTGATTGCTGGGATAATTTTATTAATTATCCTTATTAAAAATAGATGCTAAGTTTTTAAAGCACCTCTGGCTAATTTATCTGCTATTCTATTACCATAAGAATGTTCATCATTACTGGTTGAATGGCCTTTTACTTTATATATTGTTATATCATCAATACTTTTGTAAAGGCCATATGTTTGTTTTATTATTGCTAAATTTTTTTTGTTATCAAGTAGGTCATTTCTTACCCATTTAATGTACCATTCTTCAAGAATAGATTTACAATAAGCTGAATCTGTATAAAGGTGTACTGGTATATTTATTTGATTTTTATTTTCTATCACAAGTTCAAGTGATTTTTTTATTGCTAGAAGTTCAGCAATATTATTTGAATGATTTTTTAAAGTTAGTTTTTCACTTACATCTTCTAGATGATAATTATTTTTATCTGAAAAATGTATTCCTATTGAAGATCTTGCTTTAGAACTTCCATTATACGGACATGCTCCATCTGTATATATTAAGAATTTATCATTATATTTCTCTATTTTTGTTTCTAATATTTTTAGAGTATCATTATAAAGTGATATATGTCTTTCTTTGAACCATATTTGTGAAGATAACCATTCTAAATATTGTTTATCAAATTTATATATATGTTGAAGTGTTTTTCCTTTATATTTTCCAAATGTGATCATAATTTATAATCAGGTTATTAATTAATATTAATAATTTAATTATAAATCAAATTATAATTTTTTTTATAAATAATTTCTATTCTCTAATTAAAAATGGATACATTCAATAAATATGATGAAGGACAAAAAAATGTATGGACACATGAATGTGAAAAGTTATTAGCAGAATGGTCGGAGAAAGCATCCTGTTATCGATGGTTACACGGAAGGTGTGAAAAGAAATATCAAAGATCATATTATTGTTTTTCAATACCGGTCATTATATTATCAACTTTGACTGGGGCTGCAAATGTCGGTATGGATTCGTTTGTCCCCGAAGATGGTAAGTCGTTAGCTTCTGCGATAGTAGGGGGTGTTAACATTTTTGCGGGTATTGTCTCAACGTTACAAAACTTTCTTAAAGTTGCTGAACTTATGGAAGCACATAGGATCGCTGGAATATCTTGGGGAAAACTTCAAAGAAATATAGCAATTGAATTAGCACTACATCCAACAAGAAGAGTTTTACAAAGTGATTTCTTAAAATTATCTCGCGCCGAATATGATCGTTTAATTGAAGCCGGTCCTGTAATTGATGATAGTATTATCTCCCGCTTTAATAAAAAATTCAAGAATTACAAAGTATCTATTCCATCAATATGTAATGGTTTGGACAAATGTGAAGTATACAAAAATAGTTTTGAAAATATCACAGAAGATTATAGAGAAGGAAATGAATATATATACGATAAACAAGAAGAAGAAATAAATAAAGGTAAAACGAATGCTGAATTAGATATCGTAAGTGTAAAAGATGGTGAAGAAGATGATGGTGATAATGATGAAGGTGGTGATGGTGGTGGTGATAAACCAAAAGATGATGAAGGTGAAGATGAAGAAGATGAAGAAGAAGAAGAAGAAGATTTATTAGGAAAGAATAAAGAATGTACCTGCGATAAAAATAAAGAAGAATCAAAGGAAAACATTGTAGAGGTTGTTGGATCTGATAATAGTGATGGAAATGTAGATGATTTTTTATCGGGTATCGATGATACCGAAGATAAAAAATAAGTAATTACTATTTATTTTTTTTATATTATAATTATATAATATAAATGGGAGGAGCATGTTCAAGAGGAGGAAAAAATGCTAGTGGTTCTGAAGCCCAATTAGGAATATCTGCTTCTGCGATAGAAGATATTAAAACAAGTGTTAAAAACACACTGGAAAAGCATACTAATGTTGAAAATACATTTATTAAAACCGGACAATCTATAATGATTAAACAGGTTGGAGAGTTTAATGAAAATGCTAAAATGTATAATAGACCTATGAAAAAAAATTTTTTAGGAATATTTGAATATAAAGATTGTGGATATCAATATGGATGTGCTTACAGTATTAAACAAGATGCTAAAGTTAAAATCGCTAGTTTCAATCAATCAATTACAAATGAATCTGAGCAAATATATAATGATATTAAAAGTTCTTTGGAAAAAAGTACAGATATGCAAATGAGTGGAGGTAATAAAGGATTAACAGCAATAGCAGCAGAAATGGATAAATCTAAAGAAGATATTATGAAAAATTTAGAAAAAGTTTTAGAAACCATTAAAACAAATGAAATAAAAGAAGACCAAAAAATTTATATTGAATATAGAACTCCTGCTAAATGTGAAGATCCATGTGGAGATGATACTGAAAATTCAAGAGGTCCTGGACCACGTGGTCCTATGTTAGAACAGGGGGCACAAATAGATGTTATTTCAGATCAATTAGTAACATCTACATTAGAAAGCATTAGTGAAAAAATGAGTGATAAACAATTAAAAGCATCTACCGAAATTTCAGACTTTAGTCCCGAATGTGTAATAAGAATGTTAATGATTTCTGGAATTATATTTGCTATTGGAGTTGCTATATATATGGTTTCTAAAGCGATTGGTAGTGCCGGAACAAAAAAAAGGGGTGGACCTCCTATAAGTATGGGATCTTCTAGAAGCGGTTCAAGACCACGATAATTTTGATTTCTTTTTTTATTCTAATTTTAATTAATTATATAATAAATATCAATTATATATATATAAGTTATGACTACATTTATGGATTTTCTTGGTGGTTTTATAATGGGGGCTGCCTATGCCGATAAATCAGAAGAAGATATGGCAGACCCCAAACAAATAATAAGGTCTGATACAGTTGTTTCAGCATCTCAAAATAAAGTATCAAAATTGATTCAAAAATCTTCAAGTCAAGTTAATCAAGATGTAACTATTGATCAAAAAATAACTGTAGATTGTGGCTCTAAACCATTTTTAAAACGACATTATGAATTAAAAGATGTTCAGAGAACTTGGTGGGGTAAAAAAATAAAAGGAACAGGATGTCCGGCATATGGATGTTGCTATGATATATCACAGAGCGGACAAGTAAAATTAGCAGCAGTTAATTCAAATGTTTTAAAAGATACAAAAAAAATGTATAATACCGTAATTCAAGAAGTAAAAAGTGAAATGGAAATGAGAGTTGACGCTGGTAAGAGCGGTGATGACCCTAGTATGACTGCTATAGATT
>CERI01014655.1_pt1 | contig 22440 bp, 25 predicted proteins | sample 350261 | NCBI WGS metagenome assembly CERI01 (sample SAMEA2620979, study PRJEB7988) | marine metagenome | isolation source: saline water (ENVO:00002010), including
CAGCTTCTTGAGCTTCTTCAGCTTCTTCAGCTTCTTCAGCTTCTTCAACTTTTTCTTCTTCAGATTCTTCTTCTTCAGATTCTTCTTCATCTTCTTCATGTTCTTCTTTTTCTTTCATTTCTTTTTGAATATCTTGACTTTTATTATAATTATTATCATGATTAGTGTCATCATCGTCATTATCATCATCGTCATCGTCATCGTCATCGTCATCATCATCATCATCATCATCATCATCGTCATCATCATCATCATCGCATGTCTTTTTTTCTTGAATAATATTATTATTTAAATTAATAATTTTATTATTAGTATGGATAGAGTAGTTTAATTCAGTATTTTTATTATAAACATCAGATGTTGTTTTTTCACTAATTTTCATTATAATTTTAGAATCATTTAATTTTTCTTTTAATTTTTTATTTTCTTCCAATAAATTTTGATATTCGGGTAAAGCATATAAAATATTTTTAATAATATCTAAATTTGAATTTGCTAACTTAAGATCTAAAATTAATGGGCTTAATCTATCATTTATTATATTTGTAATATCATTATTTAGATTATAAAATATATTGTCAATATTAATACTTTCTTTAGAATCAGTCATATATTATTAATATCTTTTTCGTTTAATATATTTTATAAAAATAATTTATTATTTTATGAGTTTTATTGAAAATGAAATAAAAGAAATTGTACCATGTTCACAGGAAATAATAAATAGAAAGGATGAAATTAATAATGAGATAATTAATATTGTTTTAAGACAAACAGATATGTCAAGAGAAGTTGCTGAAAATAAATTAAAAGAAAATAATTATAATTTTCATAAAGTAATAAAAGATTATATGAATCCAAATCCAATAAATGTAGAATCAAAAAGTATTAATGTACAACAAGAAATTTTTAAAGAAATTAGAACAATGATGGATTCAGGTGAAAGAAATCGTAGATTTCAAGAAGAATTAAAACAAAGAATAGAAAATAATAATAAAAATAAATAGAATATTTATATTAAATACTTTTATTAAATTGGTCTTGCATAATTGATGATTTGCTTAAATTTGATTGTCCTTTTTTTATTTTATATCTAGAAATATTAATACCAACTTTATTATTAATTAAAAAATCATCATTATCTTCATGTAATTCAGGTAATTGTCTAGATAAAGGTTTATCAACAATTAATAATAATCTCTCTGTTTTTAATAATTTTCTATATTCTTGTATAGACAAATTTCCATAAAATTTATCTAAAGTATAATATGGATTTGGTGCGGGTTTTATATTTTTTTCATAATTATATAATTTACCATAAATATAATTTAATAAGGCATATCTTTCAAATTTACTAGCTTGATCAATATTTTCTTCCATCAAAAATGCACATGCACATTCTAATGAGCAAAAGCAACCATAACAATGATAAGAACCATTAATTTCATGTTTTGGTATATAAATAGGTGGATTATCAAAATCATATGTACACCAAAAACATGATGACTTTTTATCAGGGAGATTATTCGTATGTAAATTAATAGATAAATCCTTTAATTTTTTATAAATTTCTTTAATTGAATTTTCAGGATCATTATCAATATTTTCAGAGACAATATTATTTTCTTCTTTTACAGAATCAACTAGATAGTTGTTTTTTTCTTTTATAAAATTGTAAGGTAAATTGTTAATCTTATTATCAGAAAAATTATAACTTTCTAAAAGTTGATCTTTATTTATATAATCTAAATCTTTAGAATTACATTTTAAATGTAATATTATATTAGGCTTTATTTCTTGTACTGAAATAGAAGGTTTTATATTTTCTATAATTTTACCTCCTTTAGGTTTTCTGCCTCTCTTTTTAGGAATTTTAGTATCGATTATAATATCATTATTATTAGTTTGTTGTATTATTTCATTAACATTATTGTCGAAAGTTATAGTATTTTCAGATTTAGGTTTTCTCCCTCTTTTCTTTTTTTCAGTAGATATCATATATTTTAAAATAGTTTTAAAATTTAAATACTTTTTAAAATATATATAAGTTTAAAGTCCAGTTAACAAACTGATTAAAAATGTAATACCCAAAAATTGCCATATATTAACAATAGGTTTTATTCCAGGAACAAGTTCAATTAATATATTATTCCATAACCATTTTCCTAAAAATAAAGTTATTAATATTCTAATAGTAATTCCAATTAAAAATGCAAAAAAATCTTTTGAAGTTAATGTTTTATTTGATAAAACTTTACCACCAAATTGATTCATTAAACCCATATTATATTATATTATTATATAATATAATAATAATTATATAATTTGATTAGTATAACATTTCCTACAAATTGGAATATAACTTTCATAAGATCCTATTAATGTTTGGTCTAAATTATTAATTATTCTATGGCTAAATATAGCATTTTTATTAGTATCATTTTTACACAATTTACAATAAGATTTTAATTTTGTAATATTATCACATATAGGAATTAGGTCTAAAATATAACCAAACTTATTTTGTTTAAAATCTCCATCTAATCCAGATATATAAATATTTTTATTTTTAAGTAAATTTTTTTTAGTAAAATCAATTAAATCTTCAAAGAATTGTCCTTCATTAATTAAAATATTATCATAGTTATTTAAAGTTTCTTCTTCTATATATAGTAATTTATCAGTTATTATAGTAATAGGCATAGATTCTCCATTATGAGCAACTATATTACAATTACTATTAGTATATCTTTTATCTAAACTATGATTAATAACTAAAACAGATTTACCTTTACTATTTAATTCATTAAATTTATTAATAAGAAATAATGTTTTACCAGAAAACATTGGTCCTACAACCAATTCTAAGTAACTAATATTATTGGATAATTCCATTATTATTTTAATTTATTTTTATTTAAATATTTCAATATTTAAAATTATTAATTATAATTTTTTTAAATATCATGAATAATAAATATATTAAAAAGAATTATAATTAATAATTTAAAAGTAAATGCAAAAAAATAATAATAATATTCCTTGGGTAGAAAAATATAGACCAATAAAATTTGATGATATAGTTTTAAGTGATATTAATAGAACAATTTTAAACAATATATTAGAAGATAATTATTTTCCAAATTTATTATTTTTTGGTCCGCCCGGTACAGGTAAAACTACTACGATTATAAATTTAATAAATGCTTATCAAGAAAAAAATAATGAAAAGAAAAAAGGATTAATGATTCATTTAAATGCTTCAGATGAAAGAGGTATTGATACAATAAGAAATAATATAAATAATTTTGTAAGTTCAAAAAATTTATTTAATAAAGGAACAAAATTTATTATTTTAGATGAAATTGATTATATGACAAAAAATGCACAACAAGCTTTAAAATATTTATTAGAAATAAATAATGAAAATGTTAGATTTTGTTTAATTTGTAATTATATAAGTAGAATAGATGAATCATTACAAAATCAATTTATGAGATTACGATTTAATCAATTGCCTGCATTAAAAATTATAAGTTTTTTGGACAATATTAATATAAAAGAAAATTTAACTTTTACAAAAGAAGAATTAGAGTCTATTCAATCTTTATATCAGTCAGATATAAGAAGTATGATAAATTATATTCAGTCAAATCAATATTCAATAAGAGATAAAAAAATTATTAATAATGATCTATGGAAACATTTAATAAATAAAATTAAAATTACTAATAGTTTAAATAATTTTAAAAAAGAAATTGATAATATTAGCAATTGTTATGAATTAGAAATAAAAAATATAATAAAAAGTTTGTTAATTTATATTATATTAAATTATAATATTACAAGTCATTTTCTTAGTGAAATAGAAATATTAGTTCATCAAGTAGATTCAAATATTAATACTACAATATCTTATTTATATTATGTATTAAATGAATTTTTGATTAAAATTTAAATATATTTATTTTTCCATTTCACTATTTATTATAGAAAATTTTGATAGTCTATATTGTAATCTTAAATTCCATTCATTTGGAGGAGAGGCATCTTTTGGATCAAATATATTGGATGTTACCATATAGGCTTCATCATCTGCATATTTAAATAAATTCTCGGAACTAATATTAGTTGGAATTGGAATATTATTAGATTTTGGTAAATCATCTTTTTGAAAGCGATTTATTGATACTTGTTGAGAAAGAGAAGCCATTTATTTAATAAAAGAAAAAATAATTGAAATATATTATTTAAAGAAAATATTATAAAATATAATATGTCAAATGTAGATGATGATTGGGAAGAATTTTTGGATCTTTCTTCAGATATAAATTATGAAAATAATAATTTAGATACTTCAAAAAAAAATTTAAATAAAATTACTTCAGATAAAGTTCCTAAAGCATCGGAAATTTATATATCTACTAAAACAATTATTGGATTTATTAATACAAATGTAGATTTATATAATATATTTTGGAAATTAAAAGTTATACCTTATCATGAACAAAAAGAAGGAATAATTAAAAAACAAATTAAAATAAATTCATCTACTCAAGAAGAATTAGTAACTTTAAAAAATAATTTAACAAATATAGAATTTGTAGAAGAACAAATCATTAATCATGTTGAAAATCCAGATGGAAGAATTAAATTTAAAGATACAAGAAAAATAAGTGTTGGATTATGTAAAAAAGATATTCTAAGTTATAGATCAAGAAAAAAAGGAGCTTTTTATAATTGTTTTGTAGTAATATTAAGAGTATTAAATAATGATATTTTTAAAGAAGTTCATATAAAAGTATTTAATACTGGTAAATTAGAAATACCTGGTATTCAAACAGATGAACTTCTTAATAGTAGTATTAATTTATTGATTAATATTCTAAAAGATATTACTAATAATCTATCATTAAAATATTTAAAATTATCAGAATCAACTGTTTTAATTAATTCAAACTTTAATTGTGGATTTTATATAAATCGCGAAAAATTATTTAATATTTTGAGATTTAATTATTGTATTAATAGTTGTTATGATCCATGTTCTTATCCAGGCATTCAATGTGAATTTTATTATAATAAAGATAAATTAAATAATGATGGTAAACAAGAATACAAGCAAGAAAAGAAACAAGATAAATTTGAAAATAATATATTAAAAGTTTCATTTATGATATTTCGAACAGGAAGTGTATTAATTGTAGGGAAATGCACAGAAAAAATATTATATTATATTTATAATTTTATTAAAAATCTTTTAATAGATGAATTTTTAAATATTGCTACAGAAATATTACCAATTAAAAAGATTGAAAAAAATAAAAAATTAAAAAAAAAAATTATTATAATTAATAATTAAATTTATAATTAATTATTCAAATATATAAAGAGTCTATAAATTTTTTTGGTGTTTTATTAATTATATCTTTAATATTAAGTCTTTTTATTTTATCTAAATTATCATTATTAATTTTGTATTTTTTAAGTTTAATTAATAATGCATCTAAATATATTTGGATTTTTTCTATCTTATTTTTTGAGTCTTTAAAATAAATAAATAAATGTGATAAAAATAAATCTATAAATTCAATTACTAATTTTGTATATTTTATATTATTTTCTAATGAAAATGATTTTAAACTAAAAAGAGTAATTATAGAATTTAAAATATTTAAATTATCCTTTTTATTATTTTCTAAATTTACTTTATATTTGTTTAAATCTTCTTGTAAATCTTCTTTTAAATCTTCTTGTAAATCTTCTTGTAAATCTTCTTGATAATAAAAATTAAATAGTTTTAATAAAATTCCAAAAAAATAATTTAATATATCTAATTTATCTTTTTCTTTACATATATAATCTTTTTTTATATTATTATCAATTTCAAAAATTGTTTTTTTATAAACAAATAATGATGCATCTTTACCATTCAATTGTAAATAACTATGATTATGATTATCTATTTGACTAATAAATTCAATATAAATATAATAACTTTTTTCAGAATAAAAATATGCTGCTTCTAAATTTCTAGTATACATTAAAATAAAAATAAAAACTGTACTAACTGTTTTTAATCCATTCAATAATAAGTATTTAAAATATTTTTTATCATTTATTTTAATATTTTCAAAAAATAAATTATTATAATTATAAATTAAATAAAAAAATTTTTCTAAAATAATATCAATAGTTTCTTTCAAGTTTACTTTATACATATCTAAACTTGATAACGAATAACAATTAATTGAATTTGGTAATTCTGACATAATTGTCATTTTTATAATATAATTATTTTATTATTATTATTTTTATTATTATTTTTATTATTATTTTTATTATTAAAATATATAAATAATAAAAATATTATTTATATAAATTAGTATTTAAAGTTTTTAAAATTAAAGGTATATAAATGACAACCGAAGAAAGTAGTTATACTTTGCCTAATAGTACCTTATGGGAACATGTTGCCAAAATTGCAATTGTAGAGGATAGACCTATTATGCTTGATTATTGGGTAGATTCATTAGATAAAAAAGCTTTAATTGGTGTTAGAGATAGTGGTGAAAAATTATTAGTTAAAAATGCAGAAGAATATACTAGTCCTATTTCTAAAATATACAAAGTTGCTGATGCATATATTATTTGTACAGAGAATTCTATTTATATTGCACATGCTGACATTCCAACCAAAAAAATATCTTAAAGTTTAAACCTCTTGCGCATATCGTAAAGTATATGTAGTTGCATTTATATTATGTTTTTCTCTATTATTTTTATATAAATCAGCAATTTCTGGCATTAAAGGATCATCTGGATTTGGATCATCCATTAAAGAACAAATACTTAATAAAATTTTACTAATAGTTAATGCTGGACTCCATTGATCTTTTAAAATATCTAAACAAATTCCTCCACTTGTATTAATATTACAATGATATATTTTTGTTATAAATCTAATTTTTGGTGGTCTAAAAGGATAATCTTCTGGAAAATTAATCTCTAATTTAAATATTCCCCCTTTATAAGGACTATTTTCAGGACCAATTATAGTTGCTATCCATTTATATAAATTTTCATCATTTACTCCAGCTGAACAATTATAAGGTGGATTCTCAATTATTTCTAATAGTTCTTTTTGAATTCTTTTTAATGTACTCATAATAAATTATTTAATATTATTTATTTAAATAATTTATTAAATTATTTCTAACTATAATATATCTTTTAATTTTGATATTTGTTCACTTGATAACATATTAGGATATATAATATTAAAAATAATAATTAAATTACCTTTATAATTATTTCTATCCATTCCTAAGTTATTAATTATTTTTTTTTCATTATATTTAATTACTGATTCTCCATTATTTTGAATAATATACTTTTTTTCATTTAAATGATTTATTTCAAATTTGAATCCACATAATGATTCTTTTAAAGATATATTTTTATTTAAAATTAAATCTAAACCATCTCGCAAATATTCAATATGTTTTCGAATTTTTATTTGAATTTTTATATCTCCTATTACTATATTATTATAAATATTCCCTTTATTTTTGATTAAAATTATTTCATTATCATCTATCCCTTTTGGAATCTCTATATAAATTTTCTCTCTTTCATATGAAATATTTCCCCAATAATAATTATATTTATCTATTTCAATTGGTATCATTCCACCTCTGAATGCATCATCTAATGTAATAAATAATTCTTTAATTATTGTTTCTGGAATAAAATTATTAAAATTTTCTTCTTTTTCTTTATTTATTATATTATTCGAATTATTATCTATTTTATTATCTATTTTATTATCTACTTTATTATCTATTTTATTATATACTTTATTATCTATTTTATTATCATAAATTTCTTTTTTAACTGGATCAATTAAAATCTCATAAGCCATTAAAATCGATTTATATTTTTCTCCATTATTAAAATTCTTCTCTTTATCTGGATGAAATTTTAAAGATAACCTTCGAAATGCTTGTTTAATATCATTTTGATTTGAATTACTATCTATTTCTAAAATATTATATAAATTTTCACAACTTTTATTTAACATATTAAGTAATAAAAACAAAAACTTAAATACTTATTAACGAATAATAATTATGTTAGATTCTTTAATTTTTAAATATTCTCCAAATAATATTGATAATCTTGAAATTTCCAATTCAATTAAAGATTTACTAAAGATATTTATCGAAATGAATAATCTTAACTTATTATTTATTGGTGACTCCGGTGTCGGAAAAACTAGTTTAATTAAAGTTATTATTAATGAATATTATAAAAATATTTCAGAAAATCTTAAAAATAGTAATATTTTAACTATTAATAGTTTAAAAGAACAAGGAATATCTTACTATAGATCTGAAGTAAAGATATTCTGTCAAACAACTTGTAAAATACCAAATAAAAAAAAATTTTTGATATTAGATGATATTGATATTATTAATGAACAAAGTCAACAAGTCTTTAGAAACTGTATAGATAAATATTCTCAAAATGTACACTTTCTAGCATCATGCATTAATCCGCAAAAAGTAATTGATAGCATTCAATCTCGTATTAATATTATTAAACTTAACCAATTTTCAAATATTCAACTAGAAAATATTTTTAATCATATTACAAATAATGAAAATATTAACTTTGAAAATGATGCCAAACAATTTATTATATCTATTTCTAATAATTCGGTAAGAATATTAATTAATTATTTAGAAAAATTTAAACTTTTAAAAACAAATATTAATTTGCAAATTGCTAATGAAATATGTAGTAATATATTATTAATTCATTTTGAAGAATATACTACATTTTGTAAAGCTAATAATATTAATAGTGCAATTAATACTATTGTAAAAATATATAATGAAGGATTTTCAGTAATGGATATTTTAGATAATTATTTTATATATGTAAAATTATGTACTATTTTAAATGAAACACAAAAATTTAAAATTATACAAATATTATGTTCATACATTACCATTTTTCATCTTGTTCATGAAGATGAAATTGAACTAGCATTTTTAACTAATAATTTAATTTCTATATTTAATACAAAAGAATGAGTCAAATATTTAAAATCATTCCTGAAATAAATATTCTTTTTAATTTATTAGAAAAAATTTGTAAAAAAGATGATAAATTTTACATAGTTGATCGTGCATCTTATAAATTAGGAATTTATAATAAAGAAATTGAAAATATGTATATTATTTTAGAACCTTATTATTATAATGCTAAAAAATTTTATGTCACTCGAAAATTAGATTATAAAAATTTTTTAACTGTGATTCGTCAATTATGTAATATAAATAACATACCATTTAATTATTATACAGAATTTGATAAATCTACTTATAATATTATTTATAAAATATTTAAATATGTTACAAATAAAATAGATAAATCTAGTCATTTAGATAAATCTAGTCATTTAGATAAATCTTAGTCATTTAGATAAATCTATTCATTTAGATAAATCTATCAATTTAAAAGTATGAAACACTATTTAATTTTTTTTTACTAATCACCATTCCTCCTCCCCATCCAAAAACCCAAAACATTATATGATAAACTACCAAAGTAATAATAAATGTTAAAATTATAGAAATCATTAAACTTAATGATGTACCTTTTTCTATATTTTTATAACCAAATGTTTTTTCTATCCATTTACCAATACCTTTTCTAAATCCAAAATTATTATTATTTATTTCAAGTCGCACATGAACTGCAATACATGCAATTACTGAACCAACTAAAGCATATAAAAGAAACGCTCTAAAAAAATTTGTCGAAGGATATTCAAATATTGGCACCTTTAATTTAAATCCCATTTAATATAAAAAAAGAAATTATTGTTCAATTAATAAATTTTTTGATAATTGAGTATTTGCATTTAAAACCTCCTGAATATTTAAATAAACAAACCAATTATAATTTGTTCTTTTTAATAATTCTTCATTTGAGAAATATATACCATATTTTTCATTAGAAAAATCTATAAACGTTGAACTTAACAGTCTATCAATATTTATTTTTTCACCATATACATCTTTACCTCCTAATAATAAAGTTGGTATTACTATTAAATTATCTGAATTTTTTACAAACCATTCATCTTTATTATTATTAAAATCTATACTATCTGTAAAATTAGAAGAATATATATTTTCTAAATAAGAAATATAAAATGCCATTTTAGGACATCCTGCTAAACACCCTATTATCTTACTATCTGGATAATAATCATAATTACTAGTTCCTTTATTTGGTAATTCACCAATTAATATTGAATCTTTATCTAATGTATTATATAAATTAATTAAAGATTTACTTTGAATAAATGATACTGGTAAAACTAAACCACCATAATTATATAATAATTCAACTAAAGCAATTTTTCTTATTTTATTGCGAAGTGATTCTGGAGAGGATGCTAAATTATTTGGTATTTTAGGTAATAATTTATGAAAACTATTATCATTGATTAAACAAATCTGAAAATCATTTCCATTTTTTTCTATTATAGTACGTAATGTCAAATATAAATAATCTTGATTTAAATTTTTGGTATTTCTAGAATAAAAACTTTCCCATTTTCTTGCATTTATATCATATGGAATATAAACCCAAATTATAGGTTTTTTTATAGCAATTTCTTGTAAAGATCTATCTCCTAAAAAAAATTTTTGAACTAAATCATAACCATTTATCTGCTCTTTATCTTTTTGTTCTTGTTCCCAATTATTATATATAAATCCTAATATCAATATTATTAATATTGAATATATTGCTTTTTCACTAATCATATATATAATAAAAATATTTTTATTATATTTCTTTTACTATCTTAATCTCCTAATTGAAGTTAATGCTTCTTGATTTTTTTTTCTTATTAATTCATCTTCTCTCATTAATCTAAAAGCTAATTCTGAACTATTTCTATTATCTTTACTACTATTCTCTGATAATATTTGTTTTGCTTCTTCTAATGAAGGCAATAAAATTTTTTTATCTCTTTGACTTTTAATTTTACTTATAGAACGCTGTTCAATATTATTTATATCTCTATTTGTTATTGGAATTATTGATTCTTGATGAGCTTTTTTTAAATCTTCAAATTGTAAATTACTAAAAATATCACTAGAATAACTATCTGGCTTTTCTCTTAATAAATTATATCCACTTCTCTGAATATCTTCTATCTCATTATATTTTGTTAATGTTTTTATTTTATTCCTTTTTTCTTCTAATCTTATCTCTTGCTCTTCTTTATTTAAATCTATAAAATTATCTAAATCTTCATCCGATCTTAACCAACTTTCATATCCTGACTTATTATATTCATCATCAATTTTACCTTTTTCAAATAATTCATTAAACCATTTATTAAAATCTTTTTTTACTGTATCACTCTCCAACGCATTTTTTATAATTTCATCATTATTATTATTATCTAATGTTTCATAATTCTTATGATGATTACTATTTGTTTGTCTAAATTCATATAATTCATATATAATTTTATAAGCTTTTGAAAAAAAAAAGAAATATTTTGAATCTAATCCCGATTTATCTGGATGCATTTTTAATACTATTTTTTTTGCATTCTTCATATCTCTTTCTGAAAAATCCTCTTTTATTGAAAATAATTTTAATAATTCTTGTAAATTATAATTATCAATATTTAAATCTATATCATTCATATATTATAATTTTATATATTATAATATATATGCAAAATTTACAAAAAAAATCGAAATATAATTAATAATTAATTAAATAAAAATATGAAAAAAGAAATAAAAATTACTTATTCACAGCATGCAATTAAACAAATGAAATTACCAACTAGAGAGATTACAAAACATACTATAGAATCTATTATTAAAAATAATAAAAATTATATATTGACTAATAAAAATACAAGAAGAATATACTTGGATAGAAATAATGATCCAAATAATTGGATAAAAATTATTACTAATAATAGTAATAAAAGCAAAAATATGCATGTAATTACTGCTATTCGAAATGACCCTTTGGATTTTAATTTCTCATTTACAGCATTAGACTTTTTAAAAAAAAATAATATTAATAATACTGAAATATTAGATAGTATTAAATATGCTCCATATAAAGTATTTGAAAATGATAAACTTATTATTAAAAATCACAAATATTCTATTATTACTTGTAAAAATAAAATAAAAATTCTATCTATTAGAAATATATAATATTTACTTATTTGCGCAATTTTGACATCGTATAAAAAAATTTAATAACTCATCCTTATTTGCTCCAATAATAGAATCATTTGGTATATACCATTCATCTATATTTTTATTACCCCCACTAAAAGATAATAATGCTGGAATTCCTTTTACCATTTTTTTATTTTTTAAAAAAGCATACAATTCTATATGCTCATCTATATTTATTTCACAATATGTTATATTATCACAACATTGTTTACTTAAATTAATACAGTCTTCTTTAATCTTTTTACAAGGACCACACCAATCAGCAGTAAACTTAATAATTATTAATTCAGGACATGATCCATTTTTTTGAAAATTAATTAATTCTTCTTTACTAATTTGATCTAAATATTTTACCATCTATTTTATTAATAAATAATTTATTTTTAATATTTTATCTAAACTTATTGAATTATTGGATTATTTAATTAATAAAGTTTCTATTTCTTCTATTTTTAATTCTGGGGTTTTAACATGACTTTCCCAAAAATACTTACAATAACTCCATTCAAAATCATAATCTAACTTATAATGTTTATGTAAATTACCTAACAATTTATCTGATATATCTTTAGGTAATAAATTTAAACTATTTCTAGGTAAAACATAAGCCAATTGTGTATAAGTAGATATAGGATTTTTATGTTTTTTTTGTAAAAATGTAGTATCAAAAAATGGAATATAAATAAATAAATCTTTAAATAATGGCGGATAATTATAATTATATTTATATCTCCAATCAATACATTCTTTACTATAATAATAAAAATTCCATTCTAACATACTTAAATAATTTATACAAATTTGCTTTCTTCTATTGTCATCAATTTCAATATCAAATAAACTTTTATAATATCGATAATCCCATCCTTTTTCATATGGATTAATATAATATTCTGTTTTACGATGTATTACTGGAGTATTTTTAAATTTTTCTTCTTCTGATAAATTTTTATTTTTTATATTTTCCCACCTTTTTCTTACTTTATACTCTTCAATTAATAATTTATTCTCATTCTTTGATAAAATTTCTATTAAATTTCTAAAACTTTTCCAATTTATTTTATTATTTTTTATTAAAAAATTTGTTAAATTTTTATTTATTTCATTATAAATATTTAATAAAATATCTATACCTTTTGTTCTAATATTTAAACTTGGAAAATGTGGCATAAAATCATTACCTAATAAAAAACATAAAAATATATAATCTTGAATTAAATTAAACTTTTTACTTTCTTCTACCTTATATCCTACCATTTCTAATATTAATTTATCACTAAATTCTGGAATATCTATTATATAATTACCATTTTCTTCTAGAGTTTCATCTATATTTTTTATAAAATATGGTGTCTCTCTAAATAAATATAACTGATTTGAATAATTTAAATGATTTAATGTTAACATAATTAAATCAGCATCCAATCCATAAATAACTGTTGATGTATTCTTATGATATTCTGCATTTTCTCTTATATATTCATATATTTTATGCTCTCCTTCACCAGGTTCTTTACTTGATGTAATAATTATATTTTTGTCATTAAAATTTAACATTAATTCGTTATGTAATTTATCCATAAAAGCTGTTCCTGGTGTTATAGATGCTGAATTCCATTTATTAATATTTTCATTTTTTATTGACTGCATAACTTGAGTTTCAAACCATGATTTATATCGTCGGTTTTTTTGTTGATTTAACTTAGCAACTGGTGCAATACCATCAAATGATATTAAAATTTTATTACTAGGATTTATGATATTAATATAATATTTAACTTTCTCACATGTTACTTTTATAAGTTCTTTTTCAAAACTTATATCATCAATATAATTAAGTGTAATTAATGAATCATATATAATTCCATTACAATCCATATATAAATTATCAAACTTATATGGATTATTCTTAAAATTTTTTAAAATATGTCTATATTGTTTTACTATATGACTAAAATAACTAGGTATTCCCATTCTATATAAATTTCATTATGTTTATTTATATCTTTTTATTAATTATTTTAATTTTAAAATATTTAGTAAAATAAATAAAAAATTAAATTCTTTTATTATAAAACATGAATCAAAAAAAAAATAAGAATATGGAAAGTAATATAAAATTCATTAATGATAAAATTTTGTATTTTCAAGATATTATACAAAATACTATTATATCTTCCCAAAAATATAAATTCTTAGATATTTTATCTGCAAATGATATTAATATATGTATTCAAAATTTAGAAATCTTATTTAATGAACTGAATAATATGTCATCTAAAATATATTCTTATTTAAATGAAAATATTAATATTAATATTGATGAAATTGTAAATAATTTACAAAAAATAAATAATGATCTCTCTAGTATAATTAAAAATAATGGTACTCATAATTTAGATGATCTTATTAAAATTTGTTTAGGAAAAGATTTTGAAAAAAAATACTGTTTAACATCTGAATTGAAAGAGAAATATGAGTTATTAACTAAATATTTACATCCGATCGGTTATAAAGTTATTCCATGGAAAAATAATGAAAATAATGATAAACCAAAAAATAAAGATACTATTTTACAAAAAAATAAAATAATAGAAGATTGTGCTATTGTTGATCATTCCAAAACACTTGATTGCTTTGATCTTGCCCGAACAAAAAAAAGTTTTCAAATCCGAGTATATGGTATTAAAATGTCTATACAAGACCCAGTTCAAAAACAAACATTAATTATATCTGGTGTAGTTGATGATATACTATTAGATTGTATTAATAATACTTATATTGCAAATAAATTAAAATTAATAGAAGAAAATAAGCCAAATGATAATGATTTTTTAGAATTATCTTGGAATAAATTTATAGAATCACTATCTCTTAAACAATTATTTATTTATGATAAAAATGAAATATATGAAAAATATGTTGGTTATATTAATCAAGTTCATTTAATTAAAAGAAAAACTATTAATCAAGTAGTTAAAGATTTTTTAAGTAGCGAATTATTTATACAACGAGTTATTTTAATTCAATTACTAATTAAATCTTATGAACCTGATTTTCAATACTTAGCTTATTTATTATATGATTTATTATCAAATGATCAAAATAATAATATTGATACACAAGAACAAACATTACTCTTTGACAGCTTTCCATGGCCAGTTAAAAAATATTTTAGAGATTGTATGAAACAAACTATCGAATATACAAATAATCTCTCTAATTTTGATAATAATAAAATACCTCTTGAACAACAAATTTGTCTTTTAAAAACAACCGATAATGTTAAAGAAAAAGCGATGCAAAAACTCAAAGAAATTAAATCTAAATCTGATGATTCTGGCTCAAAAGCTAGACAATATTTAGATGGACTATTAAAAATACCTTTTGGTATTTATAAAGAAGAAGATATTCTTAATAAAATTCAATTAATAAAAAATGAATTTCAAGTTATTATTAATTCTACTAATAAAATTGAGTTATTAAATCTTATTGATTATAACAATAAAGAAAATTATAATACTTTGGAAATTATGACTATTATATCACAAATTAAAGAAAAAAGTAATCATTTATTAACTAATAAAATTAAAAATTTTTGTTTAGATACACTTATCTCTAATAAATCTAAAAATGAACTTATAAATATATCTATTAGTTTTAATAATTTTATTAAAAAACATGAAATGAAAAATTTTAAAATATCGTATTCAAATAAAAATATAAACTCTATTAAATCTCAAATTAATGATTTTTTTGATATTATTAAAAACGATTCTCCTATATTTGATGATATTATTAACGAATATATTCAAGACAAAAACTCATTAATAATTTTAAATAATTTGAATTATTATATAAATAATATTGAAAAAAAACAAACTGAAATTAATGAATATATGATTAATATTAATAACACTTTAAATGATGCTGTTTATGGTCATTCTAAAGCAAAAAGACAAGTCGAAAGAATTATAGGTCAGTGGATAAATGGAGAGAAAAATGGGTATTGTTTAGGTTTTGAAGGTCCACCAGGTGTTGGTAAAACTTCCTTAGCTAAAAAAGGAATCTCTAATTGTTTAATTGATGAAACTGGTGAAACTAGACCATTCGCTTTTATAGCTATGGGTGGTTCATCTAATGGTAGTACATTTGAAGGACATAATTATACATATGTTGGGTCAACTTGGGGTAAAATAGTAGATATTTTAATTGAAAAAAAATGTATGAATCCTATAATATTTATTGATGAATTAGATAAAGTTAGTAAGACTGAACATGGCAAAGAAATAATTGGCATCCTAACTCATTTGATTGATTCTACTCAAAATGATTCTTTTCAAGATAAATATTTTAATGGTATTGATTTAGATTTATCAAAAGTATTATTTATTTTTTCTTATAATGATGCTGAATTAATTGATAAAATTTTATTAGATAGAATTCATAGAATCAAATTTGAACATCTTACTATAGATGATAAATTAATTATTACACAAAAATATTTACTTCCTGAAATTTATAAAAAAATTGGACTTGAAAATGTTATTGAAGTACCTGATAATGTTATTCAATTTATTATTAATTATTATACATATGAATCTGGTGTTCGTAAATTAAAAGAAATATTATTTGAAATTCTTGGTGAAATTAATTTAAGTATTTTAAAAGATAATAAAATATTTCAAATTCCATACAAAGTTACTATTGAATGTGTAAAACAATATCTTATTGAAAAACATAAAATTAATAAAGTTAAAATTAATGAAATCTCAAAAATTGCTGTTATAAATGGTTTATGGGCAAATGCTTTAGGCCAAGGAGGAATTTTACATATTGAAGCTAATTATTTTCCATGTTCAACCTATTGTGATCTTAAATTAACTGGTATGCAAGGTGATGTTATGAAAGAAAGTATGTCTGTCGCTAAAACATTAGCATTCTCTTTATTAACTACTAATCAACTTAGTAAAATTAATGAAAAATTTGAAAAAACAAAAAATCAAGGAATACATGTTCATGTACCAGAAGGTAGCACTCCAAAAGATGGGCCTTCTGCTGGAACTGCTATTACTACTGTAATTTATAGTTTGCTTACAAATAAAACTATTAAAAAAGAAATTGCTATAACCGGCGAAATATGTTTACAAGGTAATGTTACTGCAATTGGGGGATTAGATCTGAAAATTTTAGGAGGTATTAATGCTGGAGTAAAAATATTTATTTATCCAAAAGAAAATAATAAAGATTATAAATTATTTATAGATAAATACAAAGATACACAAAATTTACATGATATTCAATTTATTGAAGTAGAACATATTTCTGAAGTATTTAAAATTGTTTTTATTTAACTTTATTTTATTTTTATTTTTACTTTATTTATAAATGAATTATTTACGTATATTAATTTTTATTACTTTATCTCTTACAAATATAACTAATTATATGATTATTAATTTTAATTATAAAAACTGGGAATAGGGTGGCGATCCTTGTTTAGTATCTTGGCGAAACTAGATCTATATAATATATATTTATCTTTTATATATATATTATAATGCCGGGAACAAACGGATTACAATTAACGTTAAGTAATTTATTTCAGTTTTGTGCATTTATATCTCCTTTTGTATTAGGATTTTTTCTTATAATGAGCTCTATATTTAATCAAGATATTAAAGGTTTTATTTATTTAGCTGGCGTTTTAATTGCTACTATTATTAATATTCTTTTATTAAATATTATCAGAAGTCAGTCTGATCCAAATCGTTCACCAATATGCGATTTAATAGCATTTAATGTATTTGCACCAGGTGGTACATTTGATAATCCAAATTTAAGTTCATCATTTATAGCATTTACAGCAGTATATCTATTATTACCAATGATTTATAATAAACAAATGAACTGGATGGTAGTATTATTTGTAATAATATTATTTATAATTGATGTTTTTACAAAAACTACAAATGGTTGTACTCAATTACCAGGAATATTCACAGGAGCAATAACAGGTATAATATTTGGAACACTTTGGTATACATTATTACAATCTACTGGAAATCAAAAATTAACATATTTTAACGACTTTATTACAAATAATGTAGTATGTTCTAGACCTCAAAAACAATCTTTTAAATGTTCTGTTTATAAAAATGGAGAACTTATAAAAAAAAATATAATATAAATAGATATTTATTAAAAACCATATTGTAATATATAATCTAATTTACTATCTACAATTTTTTTTATTTTTTGAAACTGAAAACTATCTATTAATAATTTACTATTATACGGGCGATTATAATAGTTATTTTTAAAATTTTTAAATACATTAAACGGTATTGTTCTTTTATATAATTCTAAATATTCAAATGTAATTATTTGTTTTTTTAATTTCTTATTTACAATATTATGAAATGTCCAAAAAAATTTTTTTAAATCATCTTTAGATTTTATATTATTCAAGTTTGCTAATTTTAAAGTTTCTTTAGCATGATTAGCACAATCTGGACAAGGCAAATTTGAACAAATTAATACTATTAAATCAATTATTAATGTATTATTATTTTTAAAAAAATCTTCATCTATTTTTTCTCCAATAGTATGAAATAATAACCATACTGCATTTCCCCAGTCTTCTTTTTTAACCATAATAATATAAAGATATATATTATTATTATTATTATATGAATTACGAAATTGAAGATAATTTTGATTGGAAACAAGAAATAAACAATAATAATAAATCACTAGATATTTCATATTGTCTAATATCTGGATTACCTTTAGTCGATGGTTATATTACATTACCATGTGGACATCAATTTAATTATTATTATATTTATAATGAAATAATTAAACAAAAAAAATATACTACTCTTGAATACAAAAAACTATTATTTAATCAAATAAAATGTCCTTATTGTAGAAGAATTTATAATAATTTATTACCATATTATAAAATAGATAATATAAGAAAAATATATGGTGTTAATTCACCCGAAAGTCAAACATTTAAATTTAACACTTGTGAATATATATATAAATCTGGTAAAAAAGAGAATTGTTTATGTAATAAAAATAATGCATTAATAACAAAATTTGGTAATTATTGTAATGTACATTATAAATTAGAATGTATAAAAATTAATAAACAATTACCTAAAGATAATATAAATCTACTTAATATTCCAGAATTAAAATTAATATTAAAAAAAAATAATTGTAAGGTAAGTGGTAAAAAATCTGAATTAATAGAACGAATTAATTTAGAAAAAGAAAAAAAAGGAATTAATTGGATAGAATAATTATAAAAACTATAAAACTATTTAGCACATTTCAAATTTAAAATATTACATTTAATTTTTATATATAATATAATATACTATATTATATTATATTATATATGAGAAATAACAATAGCATTGTAGATTATTATTTAAATAACAGAAACGAATTTTTTTCAGATGTTCCACATGACATATTGATTGAAAAATTAATTAAACTTATTCCAAAGTATGAAACTATTAAAGTTATCATAGGAATTGATGTTGGATGTAATGTCGGTAATTATATCAAAAATTTATTAAACATTTGTAATGAAGACAACGCCAAAATCCTATGTTTTGAACCAAATCCAAAAAATATACCTGAAATTGAGAAAAAAATTATTTCAAATGATAATGTTGAGTTATATAAATGTGCATTATCAAATGAAAATACATATGCAAATTTCTATAATTGGAGATATAGTAAAGAAAATGAAATTGGTAATGGAATAGCAGGGTTAAGAGGTGGGGGACATTTTATTTGTAAAACTGAAGTTAAAAAGTTAGAAGATGTTCTAGATAAAAGATTTCCGGATCAAGATGTAGTAATTAAATTCTTAAAAATAGATGTTGAAGGTAATGACAGTAACGTAATAAAAGGATTTGAAAAATATTTGAAAAAAACAGAATATATAATATTTGAATGTAGCGACTGTCTTGATGATGATCGAGGTCCTGGTATTAAAAATCCAATGAAAGATATTGTTGATTTTTTATCAAAAAATCATTTTGATACTTATAGAATTGGCACCAAAAAAATGGTCAAAGTCAACGACGAGTGTTGGGAAGAAGAGTATGAAAAAAATAAATTTTGGAGTAATTGTTTTTCAATAAAAAAAGATAATAAATTAATTAATTCATTAATCGATTCAAAATATAACTATATAAATTAAAACTACTTAAAGAAAGATTAAAAGTTCTTTAAGTAGTTTTAATTTGTATTATATTTCAAAAATCAAAAAAACCCGATTTTTGGTTTTAAGACCATAATGCTCTCGTTTTTAAAAATTATATTTCTATAAAAAAATTTTATTTTTCAAATCTATTTTCCAAAAATCAAAAATGGACATTTATTTATGTCCAATTCTTAAAAATGGATTTTAAAATTTCTAAAAAAAATGAATTTTTACTTTTAAACCATAATGGTAATATTTATAATTTTATTAAAAAAATAGTGTTACCAACCGTTTTTTTTCATTTTTTGAACATCAAAAATTAGATGATAACATAATGATAACAAAAAAGTCGCCAAAAGTCGCAACTAGTTTTTTTTATTATGATATATGCTAATTAAAAAATAAAAATAATGTTCAAAAAATGTGAGCAATGATAACAAAAGTCGCAAAAAGTCGCCAAAAGTCGCAATGATAACATTAAATGCGACAAATTTGTATTATATATTTTATTACCATATTCCATGTATATTTTTAAAATAATAACTGTGATATTTATTACTAAATGATAACATAATGATAACAAAAAGTCGCTATTTAATATATTATAAAAATTTAAAAAAATTATATTATTTAAATTTATATATGTCTAATAATATAAAAATATCTAAAAAATATTCATGTTATAACTGTAATTATTCAACTGATAAAAAATCTGATTGGAATAAACATTTATTAACTCAAAAACATAAAAATAATCAATGTGCTTCTTGTTATGTAACTAGTGAACTTACTACTTCAAATGAAGAATTAAATAAAGAAAATAAATATATATGTTTATGTGGTAATTATTTTACAAATCGTCATAATTTATCTCGTCATAAAAAAAGTTGTACTTTAATAATTCAATCTAATAATAATGAAAATTTAATTATGAAAATAACAGAATTAGAAAAACAAATTAATAATAATAATAATAATAATAATAATAATATAACAAATAATATTATAAATAATAATACAACTATTAATCATAATTTTAATATTAACTTATTCTTAAATAATGACTGTAAAGATGCATTAAACTTAGAGGATTTTGTAAATCAAATACAAGTACAATTAGAAGATTTAGATTTTACAAAAAATCATGGTTTTATTAAAGGAATGAAAAATATATTTGTGAGAGAATTAAACCTTTTAGATCAAACTAAGCGACCAATTCATTGTAGTGATGTTAAAAGAGAAATTTTATATATTAAAAATAATAATGAATGGGTAAAAGATAAACAAGAAACAGAACCAGTTTTAAATTCTGCCATTAATAAGGTAAGTAAAAAACAATCAGATAAAATACAAGAATGGATAACCGAAAATGAAGATAAATATAAAAATAAAGATGAATTTGTAGATGATTCTATGTTACTAATGAATCGTGCAACTCAAAGTGGTGAAGAAGAAAAAGTAATAAAATCATTAGTTAAAGAAGTATTGATAGAAAAATAATAATATAAAAAAACTTTATTATAATATTATTATGAGTAGTGATGAAGATGACACAAATATATCAAAAGCTGATTTAATTGAACTAATTAAAGAATGGAGAAAGTTGGATGAAGAAATTAAAACTATACAAAAAGAAGTTAAAATTCGACGAGATAAAAAAAAAGAATTATCTAATAAATTAATTAAAGTAATGGCAAGCAATGAAATTGATTGTTTTGATATTAATAATGGAAAACTTTTATATACTAAAAGCAAATTAAAGGAACCTATTAATAAATCATATTTAATGAAAGCAATAAATGAATTTTTTAATGAAGATGAAAGTGTTGAAACTGAAAAAGTAGCAGATCATATTTTAGATAGTCGTCGTATAAAAATAAAAGAAGGAATACGATGTAAATTAGATAA
>CERI01112652.1_pt1 | contig 22424 bp, 18 predicted proteins | sample 350261 | NCBI WGS metagenome assembly CERI01 (sample SAMEA2620979, study PRJEB7988) | marine metagenome | isolation source: saline water (ENVO:00002010), including
GGTGAAGAGCCAGCTGCGGGTGGAGGGGGAGCTCCAGGTGAAGAACCAGCTCCGGGTGACGATGACGATCTGGTGTCGCCAACAACATGGACAGAAACAATCGCCACCTCAATGAAAGAAAAAATGACAAAAGACATCGTATCAGATTTTGAAACTGAATTCAAAGATGATATTGTTTTGATTTTGAGCAGCGAAGACAACTACAAAGAATTCCAGAAAGAATTGATAACTCAGATATCTGCAGAAGACGATGATTTTGACCCGGACTTGGCCAAAGTGTCTATTATTTTGACGATTCGACATATTCAAAACAACACAGACGCGGTTAAGATAAATAGTCAGGAGAGCCTTTCAGATTATATTACCATTTTGAAAGATGAATCAGTTTCAAAAATATTCCTTTACATCAATTATTTGGATAAAAACAAAATAACGGGCTCGTACATTAATATGTTGACCGACAATACTATTTTAAACAAGATTACACAGTCTGGCAACTACGACGATGTTGTGGACCTGATATGCTTTGTCGCAGCAATTTTTGACGGGCAATCCTGGAATAGAGAAGATGTATCAAACTATGTAATGTTGTTGCAAAGTGGAGGGAGTGACGTTGCAGCACAATTAAAAACGTTTTTTACTTCGGCTGCAGAAAGAGCCCATTTATATTATACCATGTTTCCCGCTGCCACCATGGCTGCAGGCGCTTCTTTTTCGCCCATGTACGTTTATGGCAGCGAGTCGGCATATTACCCTCCATCGGCATACGATACTGCTTGTGCCAGTATTCACCCTGAAAACTTCAACAATGTGACCAGAAGAGCCATGCACCCGCAATATCATTACATGGGTGGTTACATGTATTGAGAAAACAGGTGTTTATTGCTGAAACAAAACAAACAGCCTTTGATTTAGCCACAATCAAGCGCGAAGGCCAATCCCTGTGCGATACTATGGGGAAGGCTGAATGTATGTGTTACATGTATTAAATAAACTCTGTCAAATATAGTCTGTGCATATGCACTGTCAAACACAATCGTAATCTAGCCTTGTGCTTGATAGTGGCTGGATCAAAGACTTGGAATTGCTCTTTCTGCAGCTGCTCCCGTGGGGTTCTAATTTATGCCGTATCTTCCTATTTGTAAATATGCTGCATGTAATTGATATATAAAAATGTATATAAGCACCTTTGACAGCAATGCTGGTTATGGCGAATTGCGCTGAAAAGAGCGAAACGGAATGCGAAGCAAAGGTCTTGAGCTCAAACGTAAACACATACTTGATGAGAAATTATGGATGGGCGCCGTCATCATGGTGTAACAAAGCGTACGCCCTGTATGCCGGCTCCGAAGGTCTTGAAGAGCAGCGGCGTGATTCCGTGAAATATGCTGGTTTCAGAGACTGGGACATGCATGATCAGGAACGCGCCAAGAAAGATCTCAGAGAGCAACTCTCCAAGGCAAACGTGGATTTGAAGCTGCTGCTGACAAGCATACAGCACTATACCCTCATGTCTTCTGCGTGTGTATCGCAAAGAGTGGGGCATAGGACCACAATCACAGAAGAGATCTTGAACACGTGCATGTTTAAAAACCAACCGAGGCTGAACTTGGTCAATGTAGAAGTCCCTGACAAGGACAATTCTTTGTCCCTGATTATGAACGACGTTGATCTGAACGACGACACATTTGAAGATATTTCAACAACAGATCTCTCGCTGATGGACCGCTTGCAGTACATGTCTGGGTACAAGACAAGTGTGGATATTATCTTTGCCAAGCTTGAAGCAGAGGGTAAACTTTTCTTTGAACAAAACGACGCCTGCCTATTAGGTATCAATGAGGAGTTTTTTCATGCTTTTCATCAGGAGTTAAAAGCCAGCACAAAGATTGATTTTGAGACCAACTTGATCAAAAATCGCGTGTCCGCTCTGCAAGAAATCCTTGACACGGGCCGGGTTGTGTCTCTGCCCGAGAGCACGCCAGCATCTGACGATGGAATCAAGATTCAAATACCGCTTTTTGACACTAGACGTAATTTCAAGCAAAACTTTTTTGTGCAGGTTCCTAGTAAAACCTACCACGCGCTGATGCACTACTTTGAAACCGAAGAGGACGACGATGCGTGCCAAAAATGGATGGATTTGACCAAAATCCTTCACTGTGATTCCTGGCAATGTCAAGCCACTGAAATCTATCATTTTTATTCGCTCTGGAGTAACAAAAACAACCCGATGCGTATGTATTTCGAAGCCAAAAGTGCCAAGATGCAGCGCGAGATTCGCCAAATTCTGTCTACACATCACGGGGCTATTGTGCTTGACTCGCATCACGATGATTATGACCTAGAAAAAATTGTGGACAACATTGCGGTGCTCAAGACCATGTGGCTTTTTTTCAAGCAGGCCAGAAGCACCGGGGACTTTTTTGCGCATGGTCGCGACGGTGAAGTCGCAGTAGTAAACGGCGAGGATGAAATGATGCAGACATTTAAGGAGAAAGAATGGTACAACATCCAAAAACTGTGTAGTGTATTGGTTCTTGCAAACAGGGTCGAACATCTGCCATCAGGTCCACAGGATTATGATGCGAGTCAAAACTTATCGTTGCTCATGAGATTTTTGTATGGGGAGCTCTCGATATTTAACGAAATTATCAGAGTCAATGACATCCTCCAGAAGCAAGAGGTTGACTTTGACGAGCAAACCCGAATAAGTGCTATTCAACAAGAATTTCCATGGTTTGTTATTCAAAAAATTCTCCAGACAAGGCAGGCGTCTATGATGTCAGAAAAACTTGTAGGCGCGAGCACATCCTTGCTTGTACTGGACACTGATCTAGGAGCGTTTCTTGTTTGTGTGGGTCTGGCGTCTTTCTTCTACTGGTTACTAGGGCGGCCCTTCCAAGGTGTGATTGAATATTTTTTGAAAGAGCTTCTCGGCCTAAATTTCACGCTCATCAAAACAGTTGTGGAAATTGGGAAGGAGGCAGCGATAGCGATGATTAGGAGAAAAAGTGCCGTGGCGATTGAGAATGCACAGAATGCGCAAAATAGCGGGCCTTTGTCTGTCCAAGACACACGTGATAGTGATGTCCTGGCCATCGAGGACGCCGAAGCCAGCGACACGCCACCTGTTGACGACGCCGAAGCCAGTGTAACCCTAGATTCATACCTGCAAACCTTGCGCGAGAGACTTGAGATCAAACTCGACCAGACAAAAATGTCGACAGATTTTGCGTACGAATTTATAGCAAACGACGAATTGTTGAAAACTTACCTTGGCACCGAGTTGCTTTTGGGTGATGTGGGAATGCTGGACAGTTTGGTGGAAAAGATTGTCAGGGTCATCAAAACAGAAAATCTCCAGAACGACCTTAAAAAACAGCTCAAGAACCTCCGACAAAAGGATCAGTTGTTGCGAGAAACAACCGAGAAGGAGATCGACGACGGCTCAATCTTTGCAAAATTTGTTCAGGAAAGCCCGCGTTTCGACGGATCGGAAGAATTCAACGAGTCTGTACAAAGTGTCATAACCAGCATTCGCGCGGAAAGACGCGACGAAATGGTTGGTAAACTAGAGCAAGTTATTTCGGTATTGTACCAGAATCTAAAAATGAGGTCACTCGCCACTGAAGAATTGAAGCAGGAAATGCAAAAAAATAAATTAAAAATCGATGAAATCAAAACAGGGTTGGTCAATACAACAGATGAAACGATAATCAAAAAAAAGAAAAAAACACTAGGAACCTTGAAAGTCTACCGAGAGGATTTGCAAAGATTGATTGATCTACAGGAACAACGCGACGAGTTAATTAAAATGGTCTAGGCCGTGTCGCCCGGGCACGGTCTGCACCCTCGTGATAGTGGCAGTGCTGTAGCCCGGCGTGCTTAAAGACCGAAATAGACCGACACGTTCTATAGTCAGCTGGCATTGCAAACTTTTGCTGGTGTTTTACAGCAGTTTGTACTGGGGCTGGTCCAGGACTTTGGCGAGATTCGCGTGAGATGGAACGTGGCGTATAAAAACCAAAACGGTCCAAACCCCAAGGGTAAAAGGTTAGTTTACTTTAAAGTGTGCTGAATATAATGGACTCAAGACTTTGAGAGGCACCAACGGCAGTACTCTCAGCACGTCAGAACAAGATATGTCAAAGTCTTCCAGAAGAACACCCTCTGGGGCATGTTCCATGACCCAGTCTTGGTCCGCCTCCTTCGCCCCCAGCTTGACTGGGTCGCCTTTGAAAGTAACGCGCTGTCCTGGGTAGACAAACGTCCGAAAAATGTAAAGCCCCATGGAAGGTTGATTCAAGGCCTTGTCGTTTTTACCCTGCACTGACTTTGCATGCGCCAGCGGAAGTTTGCTCCAGTGCAGCGTCGGGTTCATATGGTGAATGGTGTGAAACCCATTATTAAACGTCAAGTAATTCAAGAGTTTCCCCGTGAAATTTCTGCTCCCGTTGATGTCATCCTGGTTATGAGCACAGCCGTCATGCTGCAGCAAATTCATGGTGACAATCGCCCACTGCGCAAAAAGATGCGGGAGCCAAATGCAAAGCGCAAATTTGGCTGGGTCCATGACCAAAAGGGTCGCCTGTGAAAACACGAGAAGCACCCACTCGTTCAAACATGTAGTGTAATACGAGTGCATGCAATGTCTTTTTAATCCCAGGTACCTCAGGTCCATTCTGAAGACGTCAGCAGCAACAGTCGGCTGAAATAACAGAAAGTTTAACAGGTGGAATTTATATCGTAGTTTTGAGGTGCGCATGGGGTCCATTGCTGTCTGTGTGTAACGATGGTGTGATAGGTTGTGACCACTGACAAAGGTTGACACGGGGTGGCCATATGTATGCGACAGCATGTGTCTCCATACGCTTTCATGCCACGAGTTCAGAAACGTGCGGGTGTGCATACTGTTGTGTGAAATACAGGCACCCGCGAAGCTGATGTAATAAACGACGGCTAAAACCCAGAGATGATTGTGGTAATGGTTCCATGCCCACGCCGATGTGAAAAAGTACAGAACAACCCATAGGATCGGCCGCCAATCCTCTGCATTATACAACAGTCGCATGGAACGGCTCGTGTGGAATACACGGGGTTCTTTTATATGTTTCCTCCGAAAAAACGATCATGGACATGTTGACTTTCTGATTGACCACAAACCCAGCTCTTAGTTTTGAACGTTTTATCGAAGCATAAGAATCAAATTACCATCTTATATAGAGACAGATTTTATGCATATTTATCTTGATTGGCCACCTGAAGCCTAAACTGTCATTAATAAATTTTCTCGTTGGTGCTCATAAAAAGATGCCAACTCATTCTGTCTTTATTGTCAACCACAAGTCTGAATTGACATTAGCATCATTCAACATAAATTCAATTTCCTGTGAATTAATAAAATCGTTCATACCCAAGTGAAGTTTGCTGAGAGAAAGAGGGTGATTGAGCGCTTCTGCCAAGCTAGTTGCTCCGACGTCAGTAATTTCGTTTTCCTGTAAATCAAGCTCTTTCAAAGCGATTAGTTTTGGCAGAACATTTGCAAAACTTCGTGCACTATCATCCCGAATAAAATTCCACTGTAAGTGCAGGACGGCAAGATTGGTACACACAGGAAGTACTTTGCACAGACGCTGAACACCCCGGTCTCCAACTTCATTGTCATTCAGATTCAAAACCTGTAGTGTCGGGACATGCAGCATACTTTCTGCGATGCGAATGCAACCTTCATCTTGTATCAGATTGTCTGCAATATTGAGTGTCGTGAGCGACGAGCATCCTGTGATTACCGATGCCAGTGTCGTTGCCCCATCATCGTCTAGATAGTTTCGTTCTATTTCCAGTGCGGTAAGCCATGTGCATAGAAATAAGCTGGGCGCAAATTCGCGCATGCCTTCAAATCCCATATGAATGCCTTTCAGATCTAGAGCGCGCAACGTTGTGCACAGCGCAAGGCCTGGTGCAAGCCCTTGGATTTTGTTGGCCCTCGTGTCATTTTGCAAGCTCAAAACGTGTAGATTTGTGCATCGGTGCAAAACCCCCCCCAAGTTGAACCCACCTGTTCTGGAGATACGGTTTTCAGATCCCCCAATTTTCAAAATCTCAAGCGATTTGATATTTGGAAGCGTATCAGCTACACAGTCTGTCTTGTTCAGATTAAGATAGTTATCTTCCAAATTAATAGACTTCAGAAATGAACAAAACTGCAGTGATTCAAATATTTCTTTCATGATCTGGTCAGTGGCAAAACACCTAGACAAATCTAGGCTGGTAATGTACATGCAATTCTCCAACGACTGCGAAATCGCCCTGGCAAAATACTTTCCGTGCATTTGTTCGTGTAGTATATCGTCTTCAATTTTCAACGACACGAGATTAGGAAGCTTTGCGGTAATCTCTGGTAGAAGCCAGTAGTCCATCTTTATGTTGACTTTGGCCAAGTCCAGAGCAACCTTGTTGTAGTTTACTCTTTTCGAGGAATTATTGATTTGCGCTAGTGTCACATGCTTCAAAGCTGACCACACTTCAGTAACGCCCGTCTGTGACCGCCGAGTGTCTAGTTTCTTACAAGCTTGGCAAAATTTAACACCGGTAAACTTGATCAATTCCAAAAGTATATCATCTGGAAGATCTGTTAACATGTTTGACATGCACAAGCGGTGTCCGAGACAAAAATCCTTATATACACGTTACGGAGAAAAAACGCAGAGAGATCGGGTGTTTATTGGTAAAACCAATGGAAGCAGCTGCAGAAAGTGTGGCCAGTGGAATCAGAAAAGGAAACTGCCGGTGCAAAATTTTTCGCATATTTTTTTAGTCGCGGTACAAAATATCTAGTACAAAAATAATACCACGAGATTTTTTTTAAAACAACTGAGAAGCAAAGGTGGCAGGCTGGTGCCACAGTGGACAACATGAACAGCGCGCGCTGCCAGTCTACGCAGCATGCCCTAAACCGTCGAAGCCAGCGAGGAATCCAAGCGAGATGGATAGACCTGTGTAAGAGCAAAGGCACTCGGACGAATGTGCAAAATGAATGCCCGACGAAACCATGGGTGCACAAGTACATGTATCACGGCTTGCATGTCGTCGCTAATCCCAAAACAGGCGTGACCATTACGGCATTCTGGGCGAGTGAAGATGAAGAGATTATTTCAAAGTGCAGAAACTGGTTCGGGAGGATGTGTGCGGAGAGAGGCCCAGCCCAACAATCGTCGAAAGATACAAGAAGGAAAGGCAAATAGCATTTGAGAAGTTGCGTGTGTCCGTGTTGACGAAAATCGCGATCCTACACACAGAGTGAGGAAAAACAACCACCGGACTGCGATGAGGTTGGAGGCCGACACACTATCACAGCGAGAGAGAGAGAGAGATCAGGTCTTTATTGGTAAAACCAATGGGAGCAGCTGCAGAAAGAGCCAGCCCAAGCGTTTGCTCCAGCCACATTCAAGCACGAGGGCCACGCCCTGTGCGAATGCCATGCGGAGGGCTAGCAGTCAGAAAAAAAAGCAACGGCTTTCAGAGGTCCCACGCAAAAGATGAGATGAGTTTCATAGGCAGCACTATCAGGACAAACCCCAACGCGTAAATTTCCAAAGCTGCGGCAAAGTATATGAGCGAGCGTTGATATGAAAAAATAAATCTTGCCATCAGCAGGTTAAGGGGCAGGAGGTGGCTTTCTAACCCAAACGAACGAGTATATATATGACCCACTGAAGGCTTGTTTTGTTTCCATGGATGTCTATATTCAGGGCAATACGTTTGAACAGGTGGATAAAAAATACTGGTTCCTGATAGGGCTCGCAGACGAAGGCAAGGGGCAGCCGGGTTCATTTTTCTTTACCAAGGACGATCTCAAGCACGCCGTTTCCAACACAAGCGTGTCTGACGTGTCCATCTGGATCGAACATGGAACTGCAACCAAGGAAAATATCGGAGAACTAGTGTACTGGTGGGTGGACGAAAACGACGGGCTTTACATTGTGGCTAGGTTTGAGGTATCTCTACGATCAAGTGCTCTTCAAAACTGGATTAGAGACGGCTTGTACACGGGCATATCCATGGGATACACTACACAATACGACGACCTCTTCTTTGTTAAGCGAAAGAATATTTTCGAGATATCAATTGTACATGAGCCTTTCCACCCTGCATGTCGCATAAAACAAATTGTGTCCGGCCAGGGCTTTCTCCGCATCAAGCAAGCCCTGGAGAACTTGTCAAAAAGAGAAAGAGCAGTAGACGTATGGGATCTTTTCTTGAACGCATCTTCGTAACACCAAATGTTTTATTTAAACTCGATTACTCTTTTTAGGACTACTTCTTTTTCTTGTGTAACTTCAAGTCAGACATGTAGAGAGGCCCCGTCCATTCGACCACGTAATTTCCCTCGAACACATTCCCCCTCGCATGATTTCGCGCCGGCGTGTTGCAACATTGAGCCTTCAAAATGTCACCGCGTTTAAATTTTTTGTCGTCGTGGGTGTTGACAACAAAGCCCCACACAGAACCCCCTTCCGTAATCTTGATGTATTTTTTGTTCACGATGTGCTCGAGTTGAGAGCGGAATTTATCAGCAGATTGAGGATTTTGCCGCGCGTAGTCTTTCTCAATTTCGAGGAGCAATTTGTTGATTGCGGAGCCCATGTTTTGCGGAACATGCGTCATGCCTGTGGATTTTTTTTGAAGCGCGAGCGTTCACACTCACTCCTTTTATGGCCCTGGGTCGCATGCAAAAACATGGTCAAAAGTTTTACAGCATGCACAAACACGGCTGAAAATTGCGGGAATTACAAACACAACAAAAATCTACGGCGCGCACAAACACGACCAAATTTACCTTATCAACCGACATTCTGCGGCAGTCTTCGAAATCAGATCATGCCCATTGATCGCGCGACGCTTGCGGTGGACTTGAATTCTGTTTTCCTTCAAGAGCTTGATGGCCTTGATGAGACCGGAGTGGTAAACTTTTGTTCAGAGGCGATCAAATATTCAGAAGCGAGGTTCTCTAAAACGAAAATGGATGCGAGCAAGTATACAATCGTAAAGGATACCGAGCGCTTTGTCTTGTGTCTTCAAACACTAAGACAAGACGGTCGTTTGGACAAGGTGGAGAAAGTCTTTGATGTATTTAACAATGGAGAGGGTATTGATGTGATGTACAAGGAAATGGTTGTCGAAGGAGAAACGATTAGAGAAAGAACGAGGATAACCGAGAGAAAGAAAAGGGCGAGAGAGGAAGCGGAAGGAAGCGTGTTGACTGAGGATATGATAAGAATGAGGTCAAAATCGGAATTGGACCCCAATGAGTTAAAATATGGCAAGAAGGTCTCGATCCCAGAAGAGCTTAGGTACAAGACTGAATGTCTTTGTTAGTTTAATAAAGAACTCGATTGTACTTATGTATATAAGTCTTGTATCTTTGAAACTGGCATAATGTTAAGATGTCCTAACATAATCGAAAACTTCAACGTAAGAAAGTTTTGGAAATACATTCGAACAAAGCATCTGAACTCAGACAAACAAAGGAAATTAGACAGTGATACTATCTTGTTAGAAATGAGAACAAAAACGGACATGACAGCCGTGGCTGCCGTGACGAAATCAAAAATGAGTTTGGAATACGAGAGAAACGGTTGTGGTGATTACAAAGTCGCGTACAACCCTATGATTCTGGAAAGGGCTATACAGTATACAACAGACTCAAAATTGAATCGTCAAAAAGGTTTTGAGTACCTATCTGTTCATACAGAAAACAGTAGATGCGATGAGGTGGACATTGTCACACGCAAACGGTATAAAACGGGTTGAGTGCGTCGAGGCAGCGTAGAATTACTCTTCATACCAAACAACATATGTGCACTCGAAGTGGTGGTCCTGTTCTTGTCTATTTAGATCTCGTACAAAAAGATGCCATAAGAGTCTGGATGGTCCTGAAAGATGGCATGCTGACCATTACAAACGCACTATCCGTAACATTTTTACAGTGGGATGTAGCGAATCTCAAAATCGCGGTTCTTCCAGAGCTGCCTTTCAGCTTTTTTTTATCAAACCAAGCAGAGGACTCATTATGTTTCTGTACGTTGATCGATACAGTACAATGCAATAAATGGCTTTATCATTTTACTCGCTTTGAAGTGCCAGTAGTTGGTGCGAACGGCAGACCTCTCATCAAAAAATCTCGTCATCAGAAGTCAAGCGTTTCCGATTGGTGCACTCAGAAGTCGTAAGTGATATGCGAAAATAAAGCATCCTGTTTGTTTATTCTTGATCAATATCCTGCACTGCCTGATCTTCCGAGCAACCATGTGTTTTTGTTTGAGTATGGACGTCCGAACCCATCTGGAAAAAGACATCAAGAATTCCCAACACGTGCTCTTTCACGGTAATGCATACGATTTCAAAAAACGAATGAATTTGTTTTTTTCTGTACTTGCGTTTAGGTATGTACAAGACTTGCTCGGAACCAAACACCACGCTCTTGGAACGCTTGCAGGACGCATGTGCGTTCTCTGTTATTTCATGCGTTTTTCGCTTCAAAATCGAGCAAACAGGGGCCCTTGTCTCCGTTAAAACAATGCAGTCGAAGCTACAGTCATTGTGTTCCATGTTCTTGTTTGTCACTACATTGTATTTCGCATTCACTTACTATTTTGTGTTGTTTAAAAAAAATTACGATTTGTTCATTCATTCTCAAGATAACAAAACGCACATCACAAAGTCTCAAAATCACCCAAAAGAGGTCTTTCATGCAACCCCAAACAGCAAAAAGCCAGTCCTGCACTATGCGATACGAGATTACCCAAAAACCGAATCCAGGTCGACCATGTCTTCCGGAACAGCAACAAGTGACGCCAGATCTGCAGAATCACCCGCACCCTCGTCGTCCAAATGCTTAATACCAGCCACGAGAACAGAAACCACGGTCTCGTTCTTAATGGTCACAAAGTAGCTCATGTAGACACCACGAGCCGGAGACATTCCCTGGTATATCTGGCACACGTGGGACGAATGACACACACTTTCTTGCTCGCTGGCATCCGTCTTTTTGGCGTACTTCACGCCGCTGGTGTCGGAGATCACGACACACGTCAGTCCCTTGTTAACACCAACCCGCCAAGCGCAATATTTGGTCGACCCGTCCTCTTTTGTGGCCAAGACGTCGATTCCCCCAAACTTCTTCTCCCTCAAAGCAGAGATCTGCGGCTCGGAAAAACATACCGGCTCAGTTTGTTGATTTGGGACCAATTTCGCAAAGTCTGGAACGATAAAGCACGCGAGACCACGCGATGAATCAGACTGACGAAAGCGGTAATCGTCGTGGACAACAACGACGTTGGCAATCTGGGCGTCAAAATAAAACCGATAAAGCTGGTTCAACCAGAACAGTCCCGCCGTGCGCGTACGCTGCGAAAAGGAATGTTCGGGGATATAGACGTCCATGACCTTGGAGTGATAAATGTTCGACGGGTCATCCAGAACAAGCTGCAGCGACGCGTTGTTGGGGGCTACGTGCACCTGCGTGGCACTTCCGACCTTGTCCGCTTGGATCTCGACGATGGGTTTTTCAGAGACAGTATCGTTTTTGTCCTGTGCCCTAAAATAGTTTCTGATGAAAAAGAGATCGTTCTCAAAAACCTTTGAAAATAGTTTCTTCTTCAACATCTGATCCGTCTGTGCCCCGATGTCCTGGTAAGCGTGGTACAGCTTGTGATCGGAGTAAATTCCGGACATTGTTACATCATAATCCGGCAAAATCTCAATGCCGGTAAGAGAAAGTCCATACCCTTTCTTGCATTTCTCTGAGTTTTTGATCTTCATACTCATAATGACAACTGAATACTGTTTGAGTGCATCCACGCTCAAGCGGTCCTCGCGTCCTCCTACCATGGTGATTTTGCAAGCGTCTGCGTACGCCATAAAGTTCATGGGCAACCCCCCTCCCGCGATGGCTCCGGCAATATCAGTCGGCTCCCCCCGGCATTTTGTACGAAGCGCCGTCTTTGGATGATCGAGATAAGATTGAAAGGTCAGAACATTAACCATGGGACCGTTCTCAATCAGCCGTGCTTTCTGCATTTTCGCCAAGTTAATCGGCTTATGTCCATCCTTCGGCTTTCCGGATTCATCGGTGAAGACTCTGAACTTGACTGGCGTGTCCTTGGCAGGCTCGTACGGAGAGTTCAAATATCCAGCGTCCAATACGTGCAACACTGCACCAGACACAATGAACAGCTCCTTGTGTCCATTTTCCTCCAATTTCTTCTTCACGTGCCCCACGTCGTTGGTGATGACAGCCAACACTTTGGCCGACGGTCCGCTCGAAAATCCAATATTGGAAAGAGTCTTGTTGTGTTGATAATTGATCTTGCACGATAGGTTTGAGATGTCGCTGTGCAGCGAGAGCAAACACTTATCATTAGCCGAGCTCTTGCTTGTCTTGGCCGAGGGCTCCTCGCCCTTTCCCGTTTCGGCTGCCGACCTTTTCTTTTTTGTCTCAGGCGGTGATACCTTGTCCACTTCCATCTTTGGTTTTCAGGGAGGTGTATTCTCTGGCCCGTACAAAACGGTCTCTGTGCGTCCGATTTCTTTTTACATCTCAAAAGTAAAAAATTTTAGCGCGTAAATAATTTTAAAATTTTTCTGGTGACACTTTTCCTTTTGCCCCCTCACCCCATTTGGTCTCCTCCAAAAGAAATGTTATTTGTCTCGTTTTTTTTAGCAATTTCATAAAAAAATTTAAAATTTTTTTTCACCCGCCTGGCAAAAATTTCAAAATTTTCTACTCGACCCAAAGCATGATCCTGAATGCTCCGCCCGCATTCGCACCATCCTTGCACCTGACCAGCTGTGGCCAGGGCGCGGCGTTGCAGGGGTGGCAGCGTAAAATCTACCCAAACGATGATTTTCCTGTTGACATTGACACGGCCATCAACGTGTTGCATGCTTCTTCTTATGCAAATTTTTGCCCCTGGCCTGTTGCAGACGACGCCGGCTACAATGTTTTCACGCAAACGCTGCTTGCTCCAGAGAACTTCCACGCTACTTGGGTGGAGATTACCCTCGCATTCGCGCTTTTTCTGAACCTACTTTTTAAAATGCGCTCTCGATAAAAATGCAGCTCAAGTTATCTGGCTTTATTAAACAGCTTGCAAATAAAACTTCAGTCCATCAACAACACCTGCTCAATTTTCCATATCCTTGAGAAGCATCTCGTTGCGCAGCGTCTCGCAGTCAAGCTTCATTTCCTGCGTCTTTGCCATCATGAGCCTCGTCTCGATGGTCTTGATCTTGACAAGAAGCTTCTCCTTTTGCTGTGAACCCTTCTTGATGCGCTCAACAATTTCATCCTTGGTGACGGGGTTCTTCTTAGCGATCTTCTGCTTCTTGGCGGCGGGAGGCTCTTGCTCGTTGTCGAGAGCAATGTCGCTGTCAGCAGCGGAGTCGTAGTTTTCAATATTCGGCTTGGAAGATGGCATTTTGTCGGCTTGTGATGTCAGAAAAAATCGCCTCCCACTCTGTATGATTTTTGCATTTTTTTGTGCAGCCGTCACTAAATGGACTAGTTGTTTTTTTTCTGTTTACAAAAAGAAACAAGCGCAAAAATGGCGTGATAACTAAAACCTTGATCACCGTGGTATAAAAGAAAGATTACCTAATCCAAGCACCAATGTCATTTAAACCGAAACAGATATCGAATCTCGACATTTTGGGATTTTTCCTATTGACTCTGGGCCAGGCGACGTTGTCTCTTGCTGTTCACGTTGGCACAGACAACTTATTTTCTCTATTAGCTCATGCGAGCACAACAATTCTCTTATCTCAAGTGATATACTCGAGCCTAACCACCTTTCAATTCATCAAATATTTGCTGACGAATGTGCTGCGGCGGGGACACAAACCAAAGTCTGACAGTAACAAGAAGAGCGAAAGAACAGTGTCCTCGATTCTCTGCAACGCTGCTTACTTTGGTGAATCAGACACAACGCCGGCGTTTCGCTTGGCAAGGGGCGAATTATGGCGACTACAGTATTTGGTCTCCGTGGGGGTTTTCTCTTTTTTTGCCTGCATCCCCGCCTTTGATGCCACGTGTACATCCAGCATGGTTTTTGGGTTTTTGATCCAATCCTCGTACAACGAATTTGTCCGGGGCTCAAAATACCACCGACCCATTTCAAGAAGAGTTCTATTTGTTGTAGCAATGTTGTTTGGGTTCCTGTCGTGTTTTTTAACTTTTGCGTTTGCGTACTCCATCGGGGTCGTTTCCACTGACATTGGAAGGGAAAAAAGCATGGGGTTGGAGCGGGCAACCCGAGAGGACATTTACAGTGAGTTGGAAGGGTTGACGGGTAACTCGACAAACAGCGAAATTTTTTTGCAGGACCGCCATTCTGAGAGTGCGTGGATGAACGACACAATGATTTTGGACCAGTTTTTCGAACACTCCCTGTATTCAAACAAAATTTTTCTGCAGTACGCAAAGTGGTCGTCGCACAGCTATCCCGTGAAAATGTTTCCCTTGTGGCTTGCCTTCCTCCTGTCGCCATTCATGATCTCACGAACACCGAAGAACATGCCAAGGGAGGCCGTTGTCGAATTCATTCAAACTCCAGTTTCTCTCATCGCTTCTCTCGTGCTCTTGATGATTTCGGTCGTTATTTCAAGGCAGCCTTTTCTGCTGGTGCAGACTGTGAATTCGTCTGGACTGGCCTTCACCATCTTGAGCCCGATTCTGACATGGCTGTGTGTATGGAAAATGCTGGAATATCAAAAACAAAAGACAGTTTACCTCCCCACTTGTATCATCCTTGTTGTTTCCTTCTTCAAACACTGCATACAACACGGCAAACTCTTGCGCCTCGAGATTTTCGACAATGTCGCCATCGTGTCTGGCATAATGCTCATCTTGTATATAGGGTGCACGTTTTTTTTTGTGCGCCTGGAGACAACCGCGATACGCATGGGATGGGGCAGCACAAACGAGCTGACTCTAAATCAAAACGAGCTTGGCCTGAGTGAGATTGGCACCGAGGATGACGAAGAACAGGTTTCATTTGTTATCGAAGATACAGTGCAACAAGTTCTCGAAGATGCTAAACGAGACCTACATAACATAGAGAACGAATTGAAAGAAGTGGATAATGATGCAGACAGCACCGAGGGCTGATAACCATTTTCTTTCCCGCTCATTGCAAACTTTGCGTTATCCTCAATGGAAGGGCATGAGAGTGTTTGCTCAGGTTAACATCTGTAATAAAAAAATAATTACCACAAAAGTGGGTGAGCGGGCCATATACCCATTTTGATGTCATGGACATGCACATCGGCCTCATCCAGATGCTGGAATTGTTACCCAGCATGCATGCACTGAAACGGGAGAACTCGGCTTTGATTATGCAAGCGTGTCAGCGTTTGCAAGAAATTGACAGCGATATTGTTGACGCACGCACAAAAGAGTTGCCGGAAGAAGCATCAACCCAAGAGGGCACGTGCATAACATGGAGGCCCAAATATGTGAAAGACGTTTTTATTTTTGCAAGCAACAACAAGGCCGAAACTATTCTAGGCGTAATGGATTCCGGACATTGCCAGTTTTTTCGCTCGTATAACGCGTGTGTGTACTCCCCAGACGAAGGCAGTGTTGTTTATATGGGGCACGTCACTTGCGATGTCATGGGCAAATCCGAGCCGCAGATGGTCGTGCTGTTGTACGACATCATCACTGACAGTATGCTCGAGCACAACGAAGCATTGTCGACGAGATATTTTCGGCTATTGCAGCAGAAAAATGTCGTCGAGGGTTGTTTTCATATGGGTGAAGCTATTTTCCGCGTGCAGTGGATCGGTGATAACAAGTGTATTGAACAGGTGAAGAGCTTACAGCTTCCACATGAAAAAGATTGCATCATCCGACTTGGAGGATGTAAAAATTACGAGGTCGTGGCGCGGTAGCATGCTCAGAGAGATCAGGTGTTTATTGGTAAAACCAATGGGAGCAGCTGCAGAAAGTGCTCAAGATGTTTGTTCACTCTTTTTCTCGGCCTTGTTCTTGTCGTCGGCCTTCTTCTTCTCATTGGCCATGTTTTGTGGCTCCGAAGTGGCATCCGTTGCGGCGCTTGGCCGCATTTGTTCTGTGAGAGAAAACATCTGACTGTCGTACTCTTTTGTTCGGATCTTTTTCAGTGCGGGGTCGACTTTCATACCCGTTGCGTACTGAAATGCATGCGAAAAGTCGTCGTGCGTAATGATGTGTTGTTTGTACATATCCAGCAAAAACGACACGTCTTTGATAATTGGTTTTTCTAATACAAACTCGTGCGTGGGAATGGAATAAATGTTTACGATGTTTAGACTGGTGCTTTTTTGCGTCTTGGTTGGCGCAACGTCCGCCTGAGAGCTGACTAGCTTGGAGTGGAAGGTTTTATCGTTGATGAGAGACAGTACAAAAGACATCATTTTTGATAGCTCGGCACAAACACGTGCAGAACACTGCAACGCCCCGTCTTTTTCATTCTTGTGAGACTGTGATTCGCTTTCGGTTGCACTGGTACGCTCGCGTTTGTTGTTTCGCCCTTGGTCACACCAGGAACGCGGGAGGTTGAGAGTGTCCAAAACAGCTTCATGGAAGGCTCGTGACATGTTGTTCATGTCCACAGTCGGTGGCCGGAAATGGTACAAGTGCCCTGTTGAATTCTCTGGCAAGGAAACGTTGGCACAGAATTTTTGTATAGCGGGGTACGAGGCGGCCTGCTTGTCAACCTCTTCCTTGATTTCCACCGTCTTTTGCTTTTCTTCGTGTGCGTCAGCGGTCGCCATCGTGTTGTTGTCCATGTTTACCCTAAACTGGTCCGATACACTCAAAATCTGGCCAACGTTCATCTTGCCATAGTCTGGTGCGCTTTCATTGGGCTTGGACCGCTGCAAAAAGAGCAGGCTGGAGCGGTTTAGGTCAAAACAATCTTGTTCGTACAACCTTGCTTTCGTCAAACGCTTGTACTCCGTCAGAGCAGCGTACATGGCCCCGTTTATGGTAGAATTTGAAAACGTGTACACGAATATTCGGGGTTTCTTTTCTTTTGACTTGCCGATATTTGAATTTCGATAAGTCACCTGGATTTTGGGCGCCGAGTCTTCATAATCCCGCTCTTCAACCTCGTATTGTATTTGATCGTACGAGATGACCTCCGCAAAGAACTGTGAGTCGACTTTCTTGAGCTTGAAAGGTACGAACCCGTATACAAGGTAAAAAAAGACGCTGTCAGCCACAAATGATATGTGATGATGCCGGTCGGTGCCACCGACCTCTTTGCCATCAAGCTTGATCGTTGACTCCAAAGCCTCGTCTTTCAGAAACGCCAGGATCTTTTGACAGACCGATTCTCCCATCACCATATCCTGCAAGGTCGCGTCCAGTTCTTCGGGCTGTAGTTTCGTGTTCTGAACATTGCTGCTCTCGACATACACTATGTTCCGAGAACTCTCCAACTGCAACGGCATCAGATACTCCTTTTGCCAGGAACAATGTGGCCAGAAACGTCATCTGCGCCTTTGTTGTATATATATATATAAACTTTGCGTATTTACTGCATCCAACAATAACCATGGATCTTAGCCCTCGCCAACCTGTGTCTGACACCAACTCACTCGGCGAAAGCGCTGAATCCGATGACAGGTTCTTGCACAAACATGAGAGGCGGGCCAATATAGCGGGGGCTGCATACGGAATTGTCAGCCGCGTCGCCAGTTTCTGGCGAAATCAGGCCCCCGAAAAAACAGTAAGCTTTCTACCCATTGGCGTGGAAAAACCGCCCGCGGTCCTTGAATTAAGAAATTCCCAACTTGCCGAGGCTCTGCAAAGCAAACTCGAGTTTTCGGAGGCAGAGTTGAGGGCGTTTGGCATCGATTACATGCCTCCTGATCTCTGCATTGAAGTGGACGGAATATACCACAGGATCGACCAGAGTGACACGGTGAGTGCGGAGGTGTCAGAAAAAGAGTACGAAAGTGATTCCGAAGGAGAGTCAAACGCATTGCAAACAAAAGACAGTCTTTCTGTACAGCCTTCCGCGGTCAAGGTTGCGTCTAAAACCGCCTTCAAGAACAAACACAAATACTTCAGGAAAAAACACAAAACAATCGCCCCTTTCAAACAAAACAAAGATAAAGCAAACGACAATGGGCAGGTTGATACCGTGCCCGCTACTCCACAAACCCCTGCCGCAGTGCAAGTCCAGCCCGTGTTTCCTGGCGCACCCACACAGCCCCCACCCGTATTACAAAGCCATCCGGGTCAAATTGGGCGTAAAATCAATAACATCGAACAAGAAATCAACAGTATCAAGGATTCAGTTCAAAAACAACAGGAAGTGATCGCGTCTGAGAAAAATCACGCGAGCAATATCATCGACAAACAAAGCCAAGAGATTGAGAGAATCACCAAGACGATACACGATAACACAGCCGACATCGCGGATGCAATCAGGAGGGGTATCTCTGGAGCGGTAAAGGACCAGCGCGAGGAAGCAAGGAGACTGACACAAGCTCAGATCCTGCAGCCGCAGAGCCAGTCGGAAATGATTGCCGGACTGGACAAAACAATCTTGTCATCAATTGCGCAGGCTGCGCGTCCAGGTAAAAGGGCAACGGAAACGGACATACGACTATCGGCACTGGCATTAAACGTTACTTCCGCTTTCGCTGTGCAGATGAAGTACGACTATATCAAAACATTTCGATGCGAAAACACGGGAAGTGAGATCATCAGTATACAAGATAATGGCAGGCATTTGAAGGAGATTCTCTGTGCCTTTCGACTCCTCGAGATGTGCATGAAAACACAATGGACGCGGGTTTCCACACAAAAACGCGTCGAAATGGATTTTATTGCATCTGTAAAACAACTTGTGGAGGCATCTCTCGCACAGGGCGTATATCGTTCAGGATGACAACGTAAGCGTCGTCAACATGTCATCTATGCCACTTTCAACACATTTTGTCTTTGGGTCCGAGTACTGGCATACAGTAATAGTGACCCTTTGCTTCGTTGGCTTTGTATGCGCTACTGCAGCAGGGTGCCTTTGCGAGAGCTGCATGGGACACATGTCTTGTTCGCTGCCCTTTCCATGACCAAGCACCATCAAAGGTAAGGGGCGGATTTCTGGAGCCTTCTTAGGCTTCATAATCACAGCCTTGGGCTTAATGGCGTTCTGGTTCATGGGCTTTCGTACCAAGCGCACCGGCTCGTGGTGCATGTCCGGGGATTCCCTGCTTAGTCAAAAACAAATCAAAAATGAAAAAAAAAATAGACTGTGAATGTTTTGACGCAATAAAAAGTTAAAAAACTGCTGTAAAATTTTTTGCTTTTCACTTTGACCTTCGCGTGATGAACCTGGCACCCGTACGCTCGTGATTCACAGTGCGCCTCACCGTTTTGGGCGTGTTTGCGCAGACGCGGTGACGCACACACGACTGTTCTGCGCCGCGATGGTTGCTCTGTAATGGCTCGTGCGTTTGGCAAGCACGCTTACTAAAACACTGTAGTTTGCTACAGTGACCATGTCCGGAAACGCCCATCACCCTGAGAGCGAAAACGACCAAATGGACACATTGCAACTGAACAAGGAACGCGACCATCTGTGCAATTCGATTCAACAAACACAGCAACTGGCGATGTCTTCTTTTCAAGCCTTTCAGGTCTTGAGTCACCGGACAACGCAAGTGTTCTCCGACTTACAGGAGAAAAACAACCACCTGCTGCAACAACTGAAGTCGTCGGAAGTGGAACGCACAACATGTCTGCGAACAATTACTGAACGGGACGATGAAATCAAAAAGCTTTCTCGCGATAACGAGATCTTTCGATCGACCATTCTCGAGCAAGATCAAGATATGGATAAAATCAAGGACGAGCTTGGAGAGATCAAGAAAAAAGAGTCTGCGCTCATACAACTTGAAGCTCGCGAACGCGTCTTTTTGGTCGTTCAGCGACGCGCGGAGGAGGAATTGAAGATAAGGACAGACACGTGCCGACAGAAAGAGAGGGCAGTGAATACTCATCAATCGTCTGTCGAAGAGGACAAGAGACGGTTGCTTGACGCGATGGACAACTTGAAGGAACGGGAAATTGAATACAAAGAAAAAGCGACCTTGTTGAGTGACCAAGAAAAATTGTTCTCGGAAAAGACATCCAAGTTTCATGAAGACTCCAAGAACATGAAGCTTCTAAGGGCCGAGGTGGAAAGGCGCGCCACCACTCTATTGCAAATGGAGAAGGAATACACACCCAAAAAAGACGAACTCTCTTCCTTATCTGATAATGTGAATACGCGACTGGCTGACGTAACCAGGAGGGAGGACATTCTTCGGCAGCGGTGGGGTGGTTTTGAGGATCAACTTTGCGCTATTGATCCATTTTTGACTGAGATGGATGAGAAGCGGCAAGAACGTCCTGCAAACAACAACAAGCTCAACTTTGCCTCGTCCAAAGACGCAAATTTGTCGAGAGAGGTTTGGAACGCCTTGCAAAAGAGTAAAGTTGCTATTGTGGACTTGATCAAAACGTACAAGGCAAGATATGAAGACAATGAGGCTAAGAACAACGCTATCGAGTCTGCCGCTGTATGCGGGTCAACGATCTTCAACACGGACCCAAAAATGGATACTAGAAAGCACACGACACCGCCTGGCGCTTCGCGTTTTTGTCTGTCTATTGGCATGGATTGCAAACGCGATGCTCAAGAGAAATACTTTGGTGAATATCTTGAAGGTAGCTCGACCAGCGCGAAAGCCGGATCTACCCATGCTCTTCGTGAGGACAGCGACAACAACAATTTCTCGAAGGCCTGCGATTATCAGCAACGGGAAATGCGCATTGAGAAGGTTGTTGGTGCGAACCATATGAATAAGGCCAAATCAGATTCCGATATCATCTGCATCAAAAACCGGTATATGTTCCAAGTCGCCAGCGCTGCCAAAAGTCACAGTAGCCTTGTCCGCGGAGAGAAAGCTCCAGCTTGCGACGACGCCATGGCGGTGACAGACAACATTGCCGTGATCTGCGACGGTATTGGAGCCGGGGGCGCCAAATCTGGAGAAGTTGCCCGATCCGTCACCGAAAAGATCGTGACCACGTTCTCAGAACTGACAGAAAAAGACTACCAAACGATGCAAGCAACCCAAGTCGAAAAACTCATGACGGCAAGCTTGGACGGGTTCTTGGACGGCCTTGCCAAGAAACAGGACAAGGACAGCATCAAAGGGTCAACGACAATGTCCCTCATCTGCCCCTTCAAGTGCCAGGACGGTGTCTTGTTTTCTCATTTCACTGTTGGTGATTCTCAGGTTGCAATCATGGTCCAGAACCCCGTGGACAATACTTGGATGTGCCACTTTCTATCCGAGCCGAAATATTACCTTTACACGTCGATGCGCGATAACTCTCAGAATATACCGCTGCAAGTTGGAAGCCATCACAATCTTTCGAAGGTAGTTCTCAAAGGTAAAGATGTCTTTGGGACGACCTTGGTTCCGCGGGCCTTGGATCAGATGCCAGAAGTTATGGTCATCATGGGGTCGGACGGACTCTGGGACAATCTGTGCCTTGGCCGGGGCAAATTTTCCGAGGCTGACAAAAAAACGGCCCTAGAGGGTATTTTGAATCATTCTAATGACCCTGGAAGGTCTGGCTGGAATCAGGGGGTAGAGGATCCAAAACTAACTCGAGAAGCTATCGTCGGGGCCATGTTGCGTGAGCGTACGTGGCGGGTCTTGAACAGCAATGAACACCAGGGTAAGATGGACGATATTAGCATCATCACTCTATCTGTTGGACCGGGGCGATGGACCGTGTACAAACCCAAGGCGTACGACGTTGTCTTCAGGACTCCTCATACTCCCGCTTCTTCGATCCGAAAGGGAATGGAGATACACGACGGGACTGATTTCAAAATGTTTCTCAGTAAGGTGTATTGGCCTATTGATCTGGAACGGCGACCAGATCTGTCAGAATTCAACACTAACTACCTTTTTAGAGGGCTCAAAGACATGATGTGCAAGTTTGACCACCGGTGCATATTCAGGGACAAATGTCTTTATGGGCACACTAACGATGACAAGCGGTGTTTGGAATTTACGAAGTACGGCTTTTGCACCAAAGAGCACTGCTCAGAACTTCATACTGTGCCTTTGATGGAAGACGCCAAGAGGATTATTGCTGAATTCAAAGAGGGTGCGGGGCTCGGAAAGAGAAGGCCGTCAAGGTGGGATCGGCGCACTGTAGAACCAGGCGACCAACATAGCCTTGGTCGATCGCATTACTCAGACAAACGCCCCAGAACATATTTGGGTAAGCGCTCAGTGGAACGGACCGCTCGGCGTGACTACGGTCGACTTCGTGACTGAGACAAACGCCCCAGAACAGA
>CERI01016013.1_pt1 | contig 22418 bp, 19 predicted proteins | sample 350261 | NCBI WGS metagenome assembly CERI01 (sample SAMEA2620979, study PRJEB7988) | marine metagenome | isolation source: saline water (ENVO:00002010), including
AATGTAGTAGGATTATTACATGTTGATGATATTATTGGGATACCAATATCTTATGTATAAAAAGTGCTATTAAAGAGATTCACATCAAAAAAGATATATGTAAAATTTAATAATGGACAGCAAAACATTTAAAGTTCTGTTTTTTTGTATATTATTTATAATCGTATCTATTTATATCGCAAAAAAAACAAAATCTATAGAGAAATTTGAAGGGGGAGAGTTTTCTGAAAAACTGGATGCTGCTATAGTAAAAACAGAATCAGATGAAAAAACACAAACAAACAGTTTAAAAAATTCCATTTACGATGTTAATAATCAAATATGTGAAGAAACTAGCACATACTATAATATTGATGATTCTTATGTTAATACAAAAGAAAATATAACAACAAAATCAGGTAATTTATATGTTAAGCCCAAAACAAAAAAAGGAATATATAACAGTGATTTGGACGCGTGTATTTCTCCCGATAAAGAATATAATCGAACCCTGCAATGTAACACATTAATGATGAGTAATTGTGTGGATGATTATGGTTTAATATCAAACTCTCATGGTGAAAATGAACTTATCGATGACAAAGAAGCTTGTAAATTCAAATATTGTAGGGCGTTTTGTTCAGATATAAAAACATGTTGGAAACACGATTCAAACAATGATGTAATTATGAAAATGAAGTACAATACAAACTGTACTGATGCTAAATTCAACGAATCCAAACCGACAGATTGTTTTGAAGAGCCAGGGGATGTGGTTTGTCCAGATAAAACTTTTTATAATTACATGAGTAACGATTTTACTAACAGAATCTATGAAAATATATACGATGTTTCTAGACAAAAACTTGATAATGACACTATTCAATGTATTTACAAAACTGATAACACAGAAAAAAAATTTAAGTCTTACGATGAGGCGTTACAATATTGTTCGCAACCTTCCACAACCACCTGTCATTACTTCTCAAATAATGTTTATAACAAAGAATTACATCAATTAGAAAAGGCATCATGTTCATATAATAGTAATATTGGTTGTATATCAGATTTGGATAATTCTTACTGTGATTTTACGAAAACATATTTTTCAATGACGGGTTCTGAATATGTCGGAACTCAAAAAATAGATTCATTTGACAAAATTGAAGTGCCTACAGAACTAATTGATATTAATTCAAGACAAAAGAAATGCGATGTTTCAGCTAGGTATATATACGATAACGACTTAATTGAATCATTATCATGCGAAGAACAAGTGTCGCAATGTTATAACTTAGAAAATGATGTTGTCCAGACAATGTATGGACGAACGGATCCTATAAATGATAAATGTATTTATGAAAACTGCTTTTCATTTGAAGCTTCATCGAACGCAAACGAACAACGACGATTAGAAAATATTGAAATCGAAAGAAATAATGAGATTGCTCAAAAAATCATTGCACAAGCTGACAAAATGCAGACAATGATTACAGAAGCAAATCTTGATGAAGAGTATTGATGTTATTCATGTTTTAAACCTAGATATTTTCTAGTTTATATATTATCGAAAATAGCATTTATGTGTGTAGTATCCGAGTTTGACATGTTATTTACATATATATAAATCTGTGATGTATGAAAAAAAATTTGATTTAAGATTATAAGAGAAAAATATATCTTGACAACATTGTGAGCCTGTACGATTTATAAAGAAAAGATGACTATCAACGAGAACGAGTTTGAACCATCTGATAAGTTCAAGTCATATATTTCAGACATGCTTAACATGAAAAGTGAACCTAACGAACAAGATAAGCGTAGAGGAACATCATATTTGAAACTAACTTGTAAATTGGATGATCTTCGACACAAAAACAAAGTAATACAGATGTTGAATATGTTTGCACTAAATCATGCGATGGGTTACGAGCAGTCACAATCCGCTATTGAAAAATATAAATATAAAGTTTTCGCATATACAAATGCTATCGATAAAATCAAAAAAGAATATGATAATTATGATTTGATTCATGTGAATTCATTGTTAAATAAGAAAATCGTTGGTAAAAGTATTGCCGAGCGTTTAAATCGTTGGGTAAAAGCATGTGTAATTGAAGACGGTGTTCTATACTATCCTTTGATGAATCTTTCTAATATTCCAAAGGATGAGATGATGCGTATGTTGTCAGACGAAGAATTGTATTCGAATGAATTTTTCCATCTCACATTTAAAAAATGGCCGATGAAAAAACTTTTCTATGTTCATGATGATGAGAATGATGTGTTCAAACATGTAAAAAATGACGACGAAAATGATAAAGATACAACAAAGGTTGAAGAAGTTTGTGAGCGTACTTTTAAAAACAGCAATGTATTTGTTACCGAACCGTACCCCAGCGATTCTAGTGAAGTAAGTGCAGAAAACGAAAACAACGAAGATACAGTAAATGTTTTGGAAAATATTAAAACAATCGAAAAAAGAATTTACAAAAGTGATGTTATGATCAAACATATGTTGAATGAAATTATAAGCGATGTTGAAAAGGTGACAACAATTAGAAATAAAGATATACTAAAAACACATTTTAAAGTACAAGAAAACGTGACAAAAACACATAAGAAGCGTTCATGGTTTGGAAAAGTTCTCAAGGTCGCAACATCTATACTATGTGTATCTATCGCAATAGAAATCTTCAACATGAGAACCAACTATAATGAAACAGAAACATGTACTTAAAAATCACAATAATGAAAATAAATTAATATTAAAGAATATATATCATAGTTTTGTAGAACGACGGTTAATTTCAATTATTTTTTTATTGATAAAGTTACTAAGGTAGTCATTTAAAACACCGAGTTTTCTTGGTACTTCCTTACGTTTATCAGGATCATACCAACTGAGTTTAATTTCATTCATAAGTTTTTTCAGATAGTCAATGTTTTGGTTTTGTTTGATTTTAAAAGTCATTATACTTGAATATAAGATAAATATTTGCCAATCATTAAACCAAATTTTTAAAAATGGTCGTTCATGATTTTGGAATATATACCATTCACTGCTAGATTATAATATATTTTTGAATAAAATTTGACAATAATTTAGTGTTAAAAGTTATTTATGATATCAAATCATATAACATGAATCTATTTTACTCGTTACCGGAAGATCTTCAAGACCATATTCATAAGTTAAACACAAAAGAAACATTCAAGCATGTGATAGATAGTATTTCCGAAAAGGTAAAAGAAAAAAAAGAATATTGGAAAGTAAAACAAAAACATGAACTACTAATGTATGAAATAAACTTTCTTTCACGATTCATTGAATCATATATGAATCGAACATATGTGATGGCACAGTATTATGTTCATCTAACTAAGAATATGGATAACTTGGATGTTGTGATTGATTATGATTATTTTAAAACATTCATTCAAAAATATCGTAATGGCGATGATATATATCACGATTCAAGTTTGTTGAGCGATGATGAAATATGGAATATGTATAATAGAACTATTTACAGTTTTTATTTGACGCAAGAAGAAATGTTTGTAAATTATTGATTATCAATTACATTTGGGACGCCTGATTCATAAGATTTTGATCATTTAAAAGCTGGTTTTGTAATGCCATAGTATTGGTTTGTATTTCTTTGAAGTCCAAAAGGTCTTTGATTATGATATCGTATTTTGCCAATTCATTTTTTGTATTTTCGTCGGCCGCGATATTATTGCTCTTGATAATATTGTTGATTTGAACCGCATTTTGATACTGACGGTCGAGTCCAATCGCATTTTTATTGTCTAATGATTGTATTTTTGAGATAATATCGTTTATGTTATTTCGCAAATCAGATGGAACAATAGGTGTGTTGAAATCAGTATTTAAATATTTTGCAATTATTCTGTTTGTTTTTTGTTTGATGATAGAGTTAATCATAGTAAGAAACGTTTCCAAAGTTTTATTTGATTGTGTGTATTCTTTCAATTTCTTTGTATGTATTTGATTCAACGCGTCTAATGCAGGTGAAATATTTGAGCCACCTTTTTGCTGTAGGACTGTTTGTTTTCTAGCATCTTGCTGTGTTTTTTGAAAAAACGCGGACAATTCAGATATTCGTGCGTTCAATTGTGAAGTTGAATCGGTGTTCATTTTATTTAATTCTGCTCTGACAAGTTTCATTTGACGATTTAATTTTTCACGTACAATTCTTAATTGATTTTCTTTTTGAATCTTTTTGAAGGTTTTTTCGATAACTGAAAACTGTTTTTTGGCATACATCACATATACGGACATTAAAAAGTTATTATATGCAATTGAGAACGAATAGTATATAATACGGGTAGTTATTAGTTTTATGTGATGCTGTATTTCTCTGTGAAAACTAGAAACATCCACATCTATTTTGTCATTTAATTGAATTGTATTAACATCAACTGTTTCTAAATATTTTAAATTATCAATGAAAGATGAATAAATAGTATCGAATCCATTATATGTTCTCAAATAACAACGGTTTGTTGATGTATCAAAAAATATAGCGCCTATATCATATAAGTATTTAACTTGTGTTTGCTTTGTTGCTAGGTTCTTATCTTTTTTAACTATGTCAAGTAATGTTGTCAGAGATGTATTGTCATTTTTGCAAACAATGTTGGCATTTTTTAAATATGTAAATATTTGATTGTTTTCTGAATGATAACGAACTAGGTTTTGTATTTTTTGTCGCATTTGTTTGATATCACCGCTATTAAGCTGAAACGTGGGCTTATTTTCACTTTTATTTAATGGAACGATCTGATCATTAGATTGTTTTTTGCTAAGTCCAGCTCCCATTATTATTAATTATACATATTTATATAAAATTTGATAAATGACTTAAATATTATGTTCAGTATTTAATTATCATCGAAATATACGGCAATGATTCCTTCTTCAACACCGAACACCTTTTATAAACACGTAATTGTTGATATTCCTCACAATTATATGAAAACTGTTGTGGGTAAGAAAGGGGCAAATTTAAAAAACTATTGCAAACAGTACAAAGTGAATAACATCTGGTTTAATATGAATCGTAATCTTGTGGAAATTTGGGGACCAAAAGAATCGTTGAGTAAAGTTGCGAGTGCAATTGAAGAAAGAATCACAAAGATTAAAAAGCACATTCCAGACAATGAATTGTCTGAATTTCAATCCAAATTCAATGTACCACAAGATGTATTTACCTCTGGAACCCTTGACGATACGATTGCTAGAGATAATGTAAAATTTTTGATTGGAAGAAATGGTATTAATTTCAAAAAGATTACACGCCTTTCAAACGTGAGTTATATTTGGTATAACGATACAACTCATGCAATTGACATTTGGGGACCAAAAGAAAATATTCAAGCAGCTGTGGGTATGCTATTTTCTATGATTACTTCTGTTAATGGTCAATTGCAACTAAAAAAACAACAGCAAGATGATAAAATTGTATCTACAATTTCATATCCTGATGAATCAGTACATGGACACGAAGATATGTGTATTGAATAAAAAAGTTAATCATTAAGAATATATATTTTTAATTAACACTAGATAGATTAATAACAAATCATAAAAACACATTTTTTATAACACTGAGGATAACGATTATAATGATGTATTTGAATGTTGATTTTGAAATATAATGTATTGTTTCATTATCTATATTATTTTCGTAGTTTGTTTTCGTTTTTGTTTCGTAGTTTGTTTTCGTTTTTGTTTCGTACTGTTTCTCATATTTTTTGATAATTAGTTTGAGTTCATCAATTTTATCAGCTTGTTCGTCAATAATGTCATTTTTTTCTTCAATTACATGCAATAATTCATTTGAAACTTTTTCCAAACGACGCAACTTGAGCTTATTTTTTTGTCGGTTGTATTTTTCGATGCGTTCCAAAGTTGTATGCATATAGCTTGGCATTTTTCAATTAACGTGTTTGAGAATATAAATATCGTATATGTTATGTTCTTTGTTGTTGGTGATAGTTATCTTTGACATAGTATCATAAATCAAATTTTATTTTGGAAATGTATTTTTACGCTATACTAATGATATGAAAGATAATAACATAGCAATATTTGTTCTCGAAATACTATAACGGAACACTATGTAAAATAAATGACCTTCCCGACACAACTGAATATCCATAACAATGATACGTTGGACGAGTCATGGTATTGTTCCCAACACATTCCTTTGGAATCAATTGAAAAAAACACGCTTCATCTGAAAAACTAGACATGTATGTTCCAATGATATATTTGGTTTTTGAAAGTATGATAAGACTTTGAAGTGCATGTTTGATCCCTGTTTTAGAGTCCCGTGTTAATTCGTTGTCTGTTTCTGATATGAACACTGCCGTTGGAATGTTTTGTTTTATGATGTCCAATGCTTGTTTCGTGTTTGATGATAAATAGAAATGCACAGAAGCATCTGCTTTATGAATATCTTTGATTTTGTGGATAAAGACTTCTAACGGTGACTCCTTAGAAAAGTCTCTTCCGTCTGCTTGGTCATATTTTGGAATAAAATCACGATAATGCACACCAATCACATGGTGGATTGGTTGGAAGTTTTTTGATATAAAATTTGAGACATATGTTCCGATCTCTTTTACACAAATCAATGTTTTGTAAAATAAATGTTTTTCAAATATGAATGTTTTTTCGGACATTGTCACGGGTTTGAATTCATGTCCGCCTTGTATAACTATATAATCCAAGCCTTTAATATTTTCAGTGTTGCGAAGCAATGTTTCGGTATGCACATTAGGGTTAAAGATATAGTTTTTGGTTTTCAAAGTGTTTATGTCAATCGTATTAATAGTGTTTTCAAATAAATCGTTGAATTCGCATGGACAACATTCTTCTGGTGTCCATATCATGTACATGTTTGTACCATAATGGTTTGATAAAATGTGCGCAGATGCAATCGCACGTAGTCTATTACATAACCCTTGTGTAGGAATGATGATTATGGATGGGTTCATGAATTCCGTTCTTATACTATATCCCAACTTAATTTGAGTAGGCGAGACCACCCATTCCAGACATAACACGTAATACATTGTAATTGATTGCGAACACTTTAATTGTGTTTCCATTGAATGCGTTTTCTAAATAAAGTGTTGCGTTGTCTATTCTTGACATATTACAGGTTCCTGATGGCTGATGTTCTTCAGGTTGTAATGAAAAAGAATAAACACTGATATCTTTATGCAGTGGAATTCTTGTGTGATGTTGATATGGTTGTACCAATTGGAAGTACGAAGGTTCTCTTGATGAAAATCTATCATGACCGTTTAGTTGTATATTAGCTTTTGTATAGGATGTTGCGAACTCACCGGTTGGTTGATCACCATCCAACTTTTCAACCCATATGAGTTCTTTTACTGGATGATTGAAGTTTAACTTAACTTTATTCTTTACGTTTTCATCACCGGTAAATTGTAATTGTTCAATCAAATATTCGTGGGAAACTTGGGCAAATCTGCGACGTTCATCTGTATCAAGATAAATATAATCAACATATAAAGATGCTGACTGCATATCACCTATACCATCAAAGTCACTCCATGAAATAATTTCATTATTAATATTAGTTAAATTTGTATATGTACTTTCTTTTGAAGCGAATTTAATATTGAGTTTAACTTCGTGATACTGAAGTGCAATCAGAGGTAATGCTAAACCAGGATTTCTGTTAAACCAAAATTGTAATGGTATGTATAGTTTCGATCCTTCAACCATCTGTTTGTATCCGTCCCAATGACCTTCTGTTTGTGTTAATTCGTTCCAAATCGCCAACCAATCACCATAATGTTTGTCTATTCTTTGACCACCTATCTCAACTTCTACATAATCGATAATCTTATGACCTATCCATTCTTGTGTTGGGAATGATATCTCATTTGTCGGTGTTGTTTCAATGTAAGTAGCGAATTGTCCGTTACTTTCATATACATCATAAATGTTTCCTAATTCATCTTTAATCTGTACTGTTGTAGTTTGAGTTGGTGATTCGACTTCAACAACATCAAAAATGTTTTCATCAATTAGTTTCAATCCTTCATTATTTTGAAAGTAATTGTACAAAATTATTTCATTATTAGTATCAAAAACTTCTAATGTGAAATCTTTTTCTATGATTGCCTCATCAAATGTTGTGTTTCGAGAGACAGTATATTCTGGTTCAAGTTCAAGTTCATTTAATGATAGTGTATTAGTACCATCAGTTATTTGATCATAGCTATCATAAGCATATGTCCAAGTGTATTTCGCGGAAATGGTAACTATTGTTATACCTGGTGCTGGATCAGGACCAATGACATTATTTATAACAAGATTTGTATCATTAATAGGTATAATTTCAATATTATTATCGAAGAAGTTTGGTATTCTAACGGTTAAACTTCCATCACCGGTTAAATCCGACACTAACGGTTTTGAAAAATTAGTTTCACCATCTTTATATCCGTAAGAAAATGAATTAAAAATAGTTGGATAAGATACAATATTTCCTTTTTGAATTGTGATAGGTAATGGGTGTAAGTCGACTTCGAGATACATCTTGGAGATGAGGTCACCATTGCGTGATATTGTGCAGGTTACCTTTTTGTCGAATCCAACATCACCATTAAATGTTTGTTGAATGGACTCCATAGAAAAGTTTGTATGTCTGCGATACACAACTTTAAAAAATGTAATTTGGGGATTACCAGATAAATATATATCTTGCGCACCATACGCTACTAATTGCATAAGACCTCCTCCCATTGTATTTATATTTATATATATTTTATAATAATACTTAATACGTTATGATATATAACTAGTTAGGTATATAATAATTAATATATCACAATTAAAAGTTATTGTTGGATAATAATCTAATTATGAATAAAAATGCCTATAACAAGAGAACAAAAACTTTTACAAGAAGCTAAATGTAAAACATATACATATGATATGAACAACTCCAAAATACTGCATATAATTGATAAAAGAGAAACACAAGTCACTTCTGAAGATATAAAGAATATTAAAAATGAAATCAAAAGAGAACTAAAACGTAATTGTCGTAATGCTGTTAATAATAAATATGGTGAAGGAAGTATTGACAGTGCTGACTATATCATTATTGGACAAACTGATAATAATACAAAAAATAAGATATGTGGTTTTGTAACAATAAAAGATAATAAAAATGAGTTATATATTGATTTAATATGTACTCCTCAAACAATACCAAGAATTCGTGGAAGTGTATTGTTACAACATGTTGAAGACTTGGCAGTTCATTTGAAACGTATAAGGATCAGATTGAGTTCATTGGATGAACCATTATGTTTTTATGCTAGTCGTGGGTATGAAGAATGTGATGATGCTTGTGATATCGTAAAATATGGTACTTGTAACTCTGTTGAAAAAAAAGCAAAGATGGGTGATTCCGAAAATGGATGGCGAATGACTAAATGCACAAAGGAAAATATTTTGAAAAATACGAATACAAAAATAAAAAATAAAACATACAATACGCCTAGAAAATGTAAAGAAAACAAAAGAAAAGTGGTACAAAACAAATAAGTACATTATATATCAAATTTATTTAAAAATCAGAACAGTGAATAAACAAAGAAAAATAACATGAAAATACCGATTGTTGTTATTCATGAAGGAAACCAGCCGTATGTTTTTAAATGTCTCAAAGAAACGCTTCGTCATAATCCTCTTAATGATTTAATATTGCTTGGCGATGACACGAATTCATCAATGAGCAAAGAAATAGGTGTTAAGCATATTCATATTAACTCATTACCTGTATCCGGGGAAAGAACGTTATTTTTGAAACATTTTGTTAATTATAGTTCGAATTCTCATTTATTTGAAATGAGGTGTTTTTTTAGATATTTTAGATTATTCGAATTCATGAAAACATATAATGTTGAAAAACTCGTACATTTAGATAGTGATGTTGCTTTATTATGCGATTCCAGTGTTTGGCAAAATGTTGAAAACGGTTTTTCTATCCCTAAAGAGAGAATAGAAAATCCATTAAGAATGGCAAATAGTAATCACACAGCTGTAAAGACATTTGAATATATTCGTAAGTTCATTGATTTGTGTAATGACATTTATGTGACAAAGAAAAAATTTCATTTAATTGAAGAAAAGGTAAATTATCACAAAAACGTAAGTGGTGGTATATGTGATATGACAATCTGTTATTTATTAAATCTCACTGAAAAGAATGTAACAAATTTATGCGATCCATCAGCAAGTATTTCTGGTGGTGTTATTATGAATAATATAACTTCAAGTGAAGGAGATTTGGGAATAAATCAATACGAAATGAAAAATGGTTTGTTGTCTTTATATGTTGAAAACGATAAATATTATTTGTATGATACTATTCGCAAAAAGAAACAGTTATTGTTGAATATTCATTTTCAAGGGACTTCTAAAAAACTGCTTGGAGAAGATTACAATAGTGTTGCCTATGAAATCTCTTCTTTACCAAATATCATTCACATAGATAATAGTTTAAAAACTGTAGAGGAAACGATTAAACAACCGAAAACACTAGTTGTATTACATGGAAATTCACGTGGGTCTGAAGTTGCATGGCAAAGTCTTTATAACCGTGTATTGAAACCTTTGAATGCTGATTTGGCTTTAGTGTTACCTAAAGGAGAAGAAAAAAATAGTTTGTATGAACGGGCGAAATATATTAAATTGATAGATGAATATGATGATTGGGGAGATTGTATTGATGAAATATTACAAGAAGAAAATATGGAACCTAACATTATATTAAACTGGAGAAACATACTATTGAAAAATGAATATACTGGTTTATGGGGTTGTGTAAAAAAAGACAATAAAAAGCTTACAGGTTCAGGTGCGATTGGGTTTTGCCACAGATATTATATGAGAAAACTGATTATTGATAATCAATTGGACAAAAAATACGATCGTTTTATAATAGGACGAACAGATACTTATTACGCTGCAGACCATCCAGATTTAGATAACGATTTTACTTGGATTCCTGAAGGCGAAGATTATGGTGGAATATGTGATAGACATTTAGTGGTTAATAAAAAAGACGTCCTTAAATGTTTGGATGTATTACTATGGGTGATTAAACAACGTTGCACATTTTTAGGCAATCCTGAACATGTTGAACAACTATTCTGGAAGTCATTGAACTTAAATATTAAACGTTTTAAAAGAACCTTATTTCTTGTTAAATCCAAAACTGACAAGACAAGATGGGGTTTAGGTCAGACATACATAAAAAATTTAGATGTTGTCGTGAAATACGATTCCGAACTCAATATGACATTATCAAATTTGCATGAATTAAAACCAACAGAATGATATAACTGAACACAATACATCGCGTAGAACGATATAACGTATATTATGTGTATGTGCTGCATAATTCAATTGATTTTACAGGTTTAGTTTATATTTGTGAAACTGAAAACTTATGATGGTTTTTAATCTATACATAGAATTAGTAGTTTACGCAACTTTTATTTATGCAAATCCTGCATTCCCATTACTAGAAAATATTTCTATTGTAAATGTATTTGGCCAAACAAAACATTACAAGATACCTATTCATAGTGATCTGTATTTGACACTTTTATACGGAGATTGGCGAACACCTTCGGGTAAACACGCCGAGTGGCCACAGTTCTTTTATAATGGTTTCTTAACAAGTATATATAAACCATTTTTTGACCCAAATTACAAAGTTACACGCCCATAGATTTCAAATATCAAACGGAGATGTTTCAACTATAACTTGCTAATGCATCAAACTCAAAATTAAGTCGCTTTTTGCATACAAGGTAATCCGGACAGCTTATCACACGCTTCCACACATTTTGGATTTTTGATGCCGAAAAGTTCCTTTTATTGATATTGTTACGCAGTAACTTTGAAGACAATTCATCCACTATTTTGCGACGATGGTGTATCTTCCTCCAACTCTCGGCAATGACAGAATCCAACTTCATTTGTATCAAATTCCGACAAATTCCAAAGTCACGTATCGTTGTCAATATCGACCAATAATATACCTCCCTAAAATAACGTTTCATCCCCTGTTTGTGTATCGTATCAATAACACCGTACACAACAATACACAATGTGTCAAAATCCATTTTTGTAGTGTTTGTTGGTTGTGTGATCTTGTTTTATATCATTTGCGAATAATAAAAACTTCAATTTTTAATAAATACATAAATGAATTCTAAATTATCTGAAAGGTATTGTAAAGATGGTTTACCTATACCACAGTTTGAAGGAACGTGTTGGTTCAATTCATTATTGATGGCCTTATTTTATAGTGATTTAATGCGTAAATTCTTCATAAAAGAACTTCCAACTATTAGGAAAAAATTAAAAAAGTATCCAAAGATATTACAAATACTAGAAGATTTATTATTCAACAATTTTAAAGTTAGCAATAAAAATAATGAAAATTTTTACGAAGCATTCAAACCAGAAAATATTTTATTAGAACTTCATAAAACCGATAAAAATATATTTTATGTAAACCAAACTTTGATTGATTCCGGATGGGATGGGTCTCTTTATATCATTCAATTGTTACAATTTTTGAATGTAAGGAACAAGATTTTGTATTTTGAAAATAGTGAAGAGTTTTATCCAAAAAAACAGGCTTTTCAGTTGTCTATCACTCAATATCCGTCTATGAATATGGGTATTTATAAACACAAAGATTTAATGAATTTAAAGCAAATAATTTAGTCATCTTCAGCGTCAAGTCATCCGATCTTACATCTCTGGATGAAGTCAATGAACTGAAAACAAACAGGAGTAGTATCATATGAAGACTTTATATTAAAAAAATTAAACAGCAAGACGCAATTAAGTTGTCGTGAAACACTACCACCTACTGACGTGTATGGAAATGGAGTGATGCGTATAACAGAAGTTTTTCCAACTATATTTTAAATACAAAGCGAATTGGAAAAGAAAAATATGAACTTGGATGGTAACTGTTGAAGTCGTGAATGTATAAATACACCTTCGTATGTGAAGCTGCATACATGAAGTAATCTGTTCGTTTGGTGATAATTATGAATATTTGCTTCAAATGACGTTTGGTAATAAATATCTATTTACCCATTCTGTACATAAATTGGCATGTTCATGGTTTTTATATATGTCTTTTTTATTTGTAATTGAATTGTCAAAATGACTGTATTCAATGGTTCGATTTATATATTGAATTTGATTAATAACGAAAACTTTGTTATATTCAGTAATAGATTGAAATATTATATTATATAATGTTTTATCACAAATTTGATTAATATTTGATAGATTTTTGTCGAAAATAGTTTCTAATGAATCTAAAATGACTTTATTCACTGTATATCCTTCACAAATTAAATACTTTTCAGAATTCGCTGGACGACTCGAAAATGGTTTGCAAAGATAAACATCGCGATAACAATACGACAAAATAGAGATTAAGGAAATAGTTGTTTCATCAAACAAATCAAACACTTTAATAACGCATGTCCCCTGATTTTTTTGTAATTTTAATATTGTATAAACTTCTGAAAACAATAAACGTTGAAATAGTTGTTCTTGTGAATTAAAGTTAATACTAAAATCAAAACCACCATCTGCGGTCACGAAATCACATGAAAACTCCCCAACATCCTCAACGAAATGATGAATATTTTTTTTCTTATACAAATCACCGGTTTTATCTTCACCATAACATAAACGATACTTAAGTTTATATGAATCTAACTTCCATTTCGGAATTCTTCGATCATACGAAATTAAACTGATACATGGTATAGGATTATATGTTATATCATTTTGTTGCATATAATGATTTAATGCTTGTACAAATCCACCAGGTCCTTCGCATATGCACGCACATTTAACTGATGAACAGAGTTTCAGTATTTTATGCATATCGAAATCTGTTAATATTTCAATCAATTTGTAATAAGACCTACTAATAGGATTGATTTTTGAATTATTATATAAAGATATCAGTTCATATTCATTGATATGTTTTTTTGAAATATCCCACATTTTGTTATTGTTAATTTCTGACTTTGCTTTAGTTAAATTTGTTTTTAAAATATTATTCATTGTTTTATAAACATCTAAACTAGTTTCATTTCCTTGTGTTGAAACACCGGAATTTATTTTAAATATTTTATTCCGGTCATTCATTATCTATCAATCTGTAATTATACTTATTGTTTTTCATACTTTTTAAATACAAACCAAGTGTTCATGAAACTGTAACGTTCAAGCTCTTCATGCATTTTGTAAGAAGACGAATATAACGATTCAAAACTATCTACAGAGTTTTTTAAGTTAAAAGTATTCATCTCCTTTTCAGATAGTTTTTTTATGTTAAATGCTTTCAGTTTTCTTTCTAATTCATCAAGTGAAACCAAAAACTCTGTCGCAACTTTTCCAATGCTTTCCATGAAAACATCAACTGCTTTACCATACGCAGATGAATAATCATCTTCATATTTCTTTTCGATGCGCCAAACAATATTATTATCAATTACTCCTTCCACGACTCCGTTATTATTTTGCAATGCAGCTTCTACCTTATTCCCATCTAAACATGTACCGATAAAATACCCACCTGATTTGATGACATCATTTACATTTTTACAAAAATTGTCGAAAGATTCTTCATTTTTGAACATATAATGAACTGCGAATTGACAACTTACAACATTGAATTGTCCTTTCATAAGTTTGTAATATTTATTCATAACTTCTTTGTTTTCAATTTCATCTCGGTTAATTAACCCCCAGACACAATTATACATGTCCTTCATTGTTTTATCTTCTATTTTATCGTTGTTTTTTTTCCATCTATCTGATACGTCTTTTTGTAAGAAAATTGTCTGTTGATTCTTAAATTTATAAGATGTGTCGCCGATACGTTTGTAAATTCCATCATTGGGATTCAAAATGTTATCCAAATTAATATCAAAACCAACTATCGTTCTAAAGTTACTGGAATACCATTTTGAAATATCTCCACCTTTACCACACGCTAAATCGACAAGTGTAAAGTTCTTATTTTTGAACAAATTGTACAAATAACCTTTGACTCCAATATTATGAAATAATGCCATGGATTTGGACAATAGATTCTCTCGTGATGTTTTTCTAGAATAATACTTTTCATCTACGATTGTTGTTTTATCTATAGTTATTTTTCCTATCAAATGGTCGTAAGTAAGAGGATTTTCTATACTTCTTTGTACATTTTCTGCAACCACTAAATTATTTGCTGTATTCGCTATGTTATTCGTTTTTTTGTAAAGCTCTGTTTTATCATAACGAACTCTATACGGTTTCCATTTAAAATATAATTGTTCGGTTTGATTATAGACGAATTCAACAATACAATTATCATATATAACATCATTTGTTTGCGTTTTTGGGTATTTGTCATTCTCATTTATTAGTAAATATACGGAGCCAAACACTTTTGGTTCATATTCGCCCCTGTATGTCTTCATCAATGAAGTAGTATTTGATAATATTTTATACGGTTCTATTTTTTTCTCACTATTTACATTTACTGATACTTTCAAATCACATAACATACACTTACCAATATTTATGACATTTTCTTGTCTTACGAACGATACCAGCATGTCGATTGAGTTTTCCTCTGCTGGTTTCCATTTAAATAGTTGATTCCAAGTACCACCGAAGGTATTTTTCTTATGTTCTTCGTTATTATATATGGCACCTACTGCTAAATTCGCAGGTGTGTATATTAATCCATCAATATTATATTTATATTTTTCTTTATCATATACTTTTTTGTTCATTTCATATATAGACTTCCCGTGTTGAAATGTTTTACAAATTATGTTGAATTTGCTTTTTCCTTTGAACCCTTTTACACACCGTTTCATGGTATCAATTCTATCTGGTACCAACTTCTGGTTTCGTGTGTCTTCTCCATTCATAAAGTATATATCAAATACCATAAACTCATTAATGTTCGTTCCATATTTGCTTTTTTTGACAAATTCAACGTCCAATAGACTATTGCGGTATTCGTTTTTTATATTTAACTTTTCAACCAGCATTCTATTGTTGAACGAATAGGATTCACCACCTTCATCAACATATATCAAATATCGTTCTCCGTCCGTTTTTTCTGTCACTGTATAATCATTTAATATACTTGTATAGTTTAAATTGTCTTCAATCATATTTTTATTTTCTAAAGTTATTGGTTGATAACTCAGAAAGAATCTCTTAGGTGTTTTCGTGATGCTTCGAAACATATCTTGGAGTCTAGAGCTCATTTTTTCATAATATGCTGGAGATACAAGTTTTATATATTCAATAAATACTTTATTTCTTTTATCATTATCCATTATTGATTCAACATTTGATAGTACTTCGAATATTTCGAAAACAGTTTTCAAAAATTCTTCACATATTAATTTATCAGTTAAACCGTGATTTTTTTCATTCAGAAATTCGATCTCAATTTCATACATTTCAGTTGTTTTGAGACAACCAGATTTCGTCAAGGTTTTTGCTTTACCATCAGATTGCTTTACACACGTTATATCTATACGAAATAATCCATTTTCTTTATCGATGTATGAACGCCTATCTTTATATCTGAAAACTTTATCAGCATCATCAATTATATACGATTCAAATTCCGTTACACCAATTTCAAGTTCATTTTTTAATCTGAAAAGTAAATTATATTGATTCATAGACAGTTTTGAATTTTTTACCAAAGTTTTTTTCATTATTGAATACTTTTGAAGTTTATCTGTTTTACAGTATTCACGAATATTATCTTTGTTATCAATTGTAACTCTATAATTATCGAAAATTAAATCCAATTGCACCGAAGAATCATGTTCATCAAACCTAGAAGTTCTTCTCAAATAATTTATTAATCTATCAATATCGTTCTTATAAAATGTATCTTTTATTGCACATTCCAACTCGTATGAAGCATTTTCGTTACATTTTCGAATAAGTTCTTTTAAAAAATCAAAATCATTTTTATTAACTTCCATTATTCTATTTATATTTGAATATGTTTTATATCAATTTTTAATAACATATAATTTTTTCAAATAGTTTAGAATACTTTCTCTAGTTTTACAATCAATCAACGGTACCATTATTTTATATTCTTGTACATAGTTCTTAATAAAACAGTATTTAGTCTTTTTATCAAACAAACTAGAATCGATACAATTCATCTTTATTAAATATTCTTCAGCTTCAAAGATAGATGAATAATACTTAATATTAGTTCTATGTATCACCGTTATTTTTTCAACACAAGGTTCTTCAACAATACATTTTGTATATTGATTATCACTAATAATGAATAAAGGAGTTTTCATGAGGTTTGCGAAATATAAAAGCACATTTTTATTTGTTGGAATGATATATTCATCAACATCGATAAACGTATGCAGATCATTTCGCAGTACCTTGTGCTGTTTGCAAATGGTTTTTAAATAATTATCATCAATATTCTTTTTAAATTGAAGTTTGAAATTCTCTTTGTTTAATATATAACTTTTATCCATTTCAAACGAAAATATATCAAATAATGTGGTAACAAGCGATAATTCACTAGATTTTTCTGTTTTGACAAATTGTTTTGCTTTTTCGCGCGGTTTGAAATACCTCGTTTTGTTAATTTTATGTGAAGAATTAGTTTCAAATGATTGCTCATATTTAGACACATTTATTTTCTGCAAAGTGTGTGTTATATTTTTCAACTCGCTCTCCATCATAATATATATTCTTCAACTTGAAACTCATTTAAATCATATTCTTCAATTTTTAAAGGCTCTTTCATGACAGGTTTAATATATTTTTTCAAGGTCATACAGTACTTTGAACTAGGTTTTTTTTTATTATTCGCTTTTGTATTATTCAAAATCTCTAAAATTTTTTCATCGCATTTAAATGGAAGGTTGGTATTCATGTCTTCTTTGAAACTTTTTGTATCGTTTTTTTCCAAATTTTTTACCAACGTTTCATCTTCATTCATGGTATCAAAAGACAAAGTCATTTCATTTTCAAAACTCTGTAATCGTTTCACCTTTTCATAAATATCATCAATTATATTTGAAGGAACGTCTGATATCAAAAAAAAATGACCGTTCGTATTTGATGTACTACTCAAGTTGAGAACTTGCAAATAGAATAAAATTTCTTTTTTACTAGTCGTAGAAAGGTTTTTAATATCTTTTATCAACTCATTTTTTTGGTCAAACATGTAATATTAACTAAATAAACTATCTATCGTTTAAATATATAATAGTATTTCTTTAATCGCTAGCATACGGGTCATCACCACTCGAACTGTAACCAGTGTCACTCAAAACTTCAACACCATCATCATCTATATTTTGTTCAGTTTTATCTGTTGTTACACTATTATCATCTTTTTCATCGTTTTCAGTTTCACTCAAAATACTAGCATCATCATTATCATCATCATTATTATCGTAGTCATCATTATCATCAATTTTGAGTTTAGATTCCATATCTTCCATATTTATACGAGAATCTGATGAATCAATCAGTTTTGCAATAGCGGAAATCGTTTTGGAATTAAGTTGATATTTTTTGCCAATTAATTCTACAAAAACCTCGTCATTAATTTTAACTGAATCAATATGACTACTATTTGATATTGTTGCTGATTGTTTTGGAATAATGATGTTCATAAGTAGTTCACCCGATGATAAATACACATTTGCAAGAATACCAAATGAATTTAGGTTTTTTATCGTACATTTAAACACACTACCAACTGCTGGATTGCATATAGATGCTTTGAATTTGACATTAAAATTTACATATCCATGAAACGTTTGCAATTCTACTTTACCAACATAATTTGTTAATATTTCAATGGAATCGTTTTTAATATACCCAAATTTTGAACAGATTCCTTCATATTTTGAAACCAACAGATTCTTTATATTTTTTTTAAAGTTTTTATTACATTTTGAAGGTTCCAATTTAACAATATCTTCTAAAACCGTTTCGAAAAATATATCCATTGTTGAATATTTATATTACTATTTATTTAAATATCAATTTTTCTTTTTAATTCATATTCTACCGGACGTATCAATAAATCTTTCATGCGCAAAACATACTCATACAATTTGCACAAAACTGGTTTTTGGCTCTTTACAATTTTATCAAAACTTTTAAGATCATCAATATATGCATTCATAACTTTTAATGTAAAAGAAGCGGTATCAACACATGAAGAACCTCTAGACTGTTTATTATCCATGTGTTTGATCGTTAAAGTTAATCCCGTTCCTAGTTTATCTAACTTCATAAATCCTCTACATTTGAAAAAATCGTTTGCGAATTTGCTGGCTAGTTCTTTTTTGTACGTTTCATCATCTTTTATACTTACGTGTTTGTTATCAAAGGTATATATTTTATCTTCATAAATATGGTAATACAAATTTTTATCACTAAATATATAGTGTCCCGAAAGAAGTGATTTATGAATCATTGGATTCGTCTTGATAATATTCTGTACATTTTTCATCAATACATTGTATTCGTTTTTTGGTAATGAATCCATAACAATATCTGTAACAATGTTTTCATCAACATCATCATATCGTAAGAGAATTTCTTTGGTTAAACCATTTATTTTAGAAACTAATATTTGAAGTAACTCATCAGTTTTAACATCTGGAGTAGAAACAGGAACCAATTTATATTTTTCAACATTCTGTGTTTTACCTTGCATTCTGTCTTGTACCGTTATTCGCATATCGGTAATTGAATCTTGTTGGTATAAATACAAATTATTTGATTTCACTAAAACTCCTTCTGAATTCTGTGTTTTTATTTTTATTTTGTTTGTAATTATATAATCTAAACTATTTTCCAATAACTTGTGGTTGATATCTTTTTGTATTTTCTTCAATGTAAATGCATATTCAGAGTTTTGTCGAATCCATTCTTTTATAGAACTACAAATTTGTATAATTTCTGTTAATAATATATTCATACTTTGTGTTGATGATAAAGATTCTTTCTTATCTGACTCACAAATTTGTTCGCTTGCCATATTTACGACAACTAACGGAACGCCATTTGAGTCAACCATATTTCCTTTAAAATCATGTACTGTATTTATGTCTTTGTTTAATATACAGTCTATAGCATTCCTTTTCAATATATTTTCAACTTGCTGAATTTCATCATCTTTCTCAATACTTTGTCGATACCTGCGGTAATCTATGGTTTCTACCTTAGAATTTTCAACAACATTCATATGAAAATGAACTCGTACATTTCTCTTTTCATAAGGCAAATTTTGATGACTTAAATATCTCACACCTCTTCCAATGATTTGTTTATTTCTATTCATATTATGCCACGGTTCTAGTATGTGAATCTGGCGAACATTATGAAAACTTACTCCTTCCGTGGCAACATCGTTAATTATTGCTATTTTAATTTGTTCTCCATATGCATTTTCAATTGAATTAAAAATACTTAGTTCATCATTTTTTTTTGATGTAAGCATGTCTGTTCCAGATAAAACAATATAATTACCTCGTTTGTTTATTTTACCTCGTTTGGATAATATATTTGAATTATCGTATTTATCAAAGCCAAACTCTTCTAATGCAATACACATTGGTATTACTCCAGACCACAAATATTTCGAATATACAATCATCTTACCTTCACATTTATCAACATGTTCCAAAATTCTTTTCATTTTTGATGAAAAGTTTCCAATCATATCATACTCTAAAATTCGGTTCGTTTTATCAATATATTCAACCTTCAATTTATTTGATTTATCACTCAAACGATTAAATACTTGAAAAAAACCTAGACTGCTTTTTTTATAGTCAATATCATCTACCGACGATGGATAAGAAATGTTAGACAACTGAATAAGAACCTGCATATCAACCTTAAGTTTTAACGCTTCATTGTAAATATCTAATTGATATTCACTCATTGTAGAAATATCAAATTTTGTGTTTGTTGTATCAATTGACTTTATTCTTTGTTTTGTTTCTATCATGTCATATTTTGGTGGTTTAAAATTTTCACTATTATCATAATAATATTGATAGGGAAAAAACTTTTGATCATAACCTTTCACAAATGAAACATAGTTTGTCGCGAATTCTTTCAGTATTTCTTTTGTATTTTCTGTAAGTTCCCCATTTTTGAATTCTATTATACCATCATTCATTCTATTCATTTGATAATGTTTGTCATTCACTTGTAACAATCTCATCAATAATTCTAATTCAGATGCTTTGTCAAACATTGGCGTTGCTGACAGAAAAATTAAACGAATATTTTGTGCATAGGATAAAATTGTTTCCAATATTTTTGGAAGTCGTTTAGTAGTGATGTCTAAATCATTTCCCATGACACGCAAATTATGAACTTCATCAATAATAATCACGCGATTTGAATACCATTCTTTAATCTGAACATAAAAATCATACAAAGATTTGCTATTATTCTTACCAAATTTCTTTATGGATTTCTCTTTCATTCTATCAAATTCATTTACCATCTTTATAAAACCAAAAAATGTATAATTCATATCAATCATTTTATTCACTCTTTTTTTAAGCTCAGATTTTGATAGATTGTACCATTTGTTGATATTATCTAAATAAATCTGTCCATGACAACCAGAGTACGTTCGTGCTTTCATATCAACCTTGCTAATGTCAAATAGTTCTTTACGATAATTATTTTCTAAACTACTTGGACAAATAACAATTACACTCTTATCAAAATAAGGAGTGAAGTTTTCAGAAATTTTAATCGATGCACAAGTTTTACCAACACCAACACCATGGAATAGTAATATTCCACGATTTTGAGAATCAAAAGATATAAATTTTTGTAAAAACTTTTGATTTGGTGTAAATATAAAATCATTTTCTGGTTTATATGTTACATCATTAAATGTATCAAAATATTCTTGATATTCTAATCTTGTTTTCTTGTTTGGTTTTTTATACATGTCCAATTCTTTACGAATGTTGTTTTTTTGTTCAATATTTGTTGAACTTTCATACGCATTAATTTTATTCTTAAAAAACATGAACTTATCCATTTCATTATTGAAGTTTATTCGTTTATAAGACTCATCATAGTGTTTATCTAATAAATCGTCTAATTCAATAGTTTCTCTTTCAGATTTATCTGAGTCAGATGATTGATGATGACTTGTAACAGATTTTGTTGATATTTCAATAAAAGGATTTTCCGTCGTTGATTTAGATTTGGTAGAAGATACATCCACATCAATTTCAGGGCT
>CERI01117671.1_pt1 | contig 22375 bp, 17 predicted proteins | sample 350261 | NCBI WGS metagenome assembly CERI01 (sample SAMEA2620979, study PRJEB7988) | marine metagenome | isolation source: saline water (ENVO:00002010), including
TTGTTCGAACAACGAGTGTTCTATGTGTTGGCAAAGGGATAAAAATGCTTCAAGGAACATATTAATGAGATTATTTAAAGAAAATTTAAGTCTAAACCTTAAAAAAAGTGATAGAGACTTAAGACCTGCTTAATAAAATTGAGTAGGTATTACATAAACCGAAAAAATTTGTCCCATTTATCTTTTCGGTTGGTGTAATAGATGATTCATAAATTACTTGCTCCACGTTTTCGTTCTAAAATTCTTTTCCTTGATTACGATTGGACTCTGGTTCAACCTAAATCAAATCATACATTTCCTTCTAATGTTGATGATTGGAAATGGTTAAGACCTAATATACCATCTATCATAAAAGAATATTATAAAAAAGGTTTTGGTATAACAGTTGTAACAAATCAATCAAAATCTTGGAAAGTTGAACAAATTTTACAAGTTTTAAAAACTCTTGATACACCTATCACTATATTAATAGCTACTAATAAAAATGATTATAAACCATCATTAAATATAACAAATGAAGCAATGAAAATAGAGAAAATCAATAAAGAAAAAAGTATAATGTGTGGTGATGCTTTAGGAAGAGAAACTGATTATTCAGATACTGATAAATTATTTGCCGAAAAATTAGGTATAAAATATATGTCACCAGAAGAATTATTTCCATTAGAACAAGTATCTCATAATATAAAACAAAAAAATATACAAGAAGTTATAGTAATGGTTGGTATGCCTGGATCAGGTAAAAGTACTCTTGCAAAAGAAATCTTTACAGATTATAATATTATTCAAGGTGATATATATAAAACAAGTAAAAATATGTTAAAATATGCAAATAAAATAATAGAAGATAAAAAAGGAATAGTATTTGATGCCACAAATCCATCAAAAGATAAAAGAAAAGAATATATAGATTTTTCAAAAGAACATAATTTACCGATTCGTTGTATTTATATGAATACTTCATTATCCGATTCATTAGCTAGAAATAGTAAAAGAGAAAAACCAGTACCAAGAATAGTATATAATATATATAATAAAAAATTAGAAATTCCAATGGTAGAAGAAGGTTTTGATGAAGTTCTAACATTATAGGAAAATACCATAAATTTCATGATGAAGTTTACATTTTTCGCAAAAATCGTATGAATATGATTGAGACATATATGTAAAATAATGATATAATTCATCCGTCCAAAATACTTCAAATTTAAGAAATGGTTTTATATTTGATTTATCATTTTCAATATCTTCGAATTGTGAATATTTTAGTGATAATACTTTAATTGATTCAACATAATGAGTATAATAATTTATATAATTATAATCACAGTCTCTCCAATTTTCTAATAGAAAACGGTATAAAATATGGTATTTGACCCATAATTCTGGATTGATAACATTTATAAAATTATCAGGAAACACTTTTGAATCAAGTATTTTAATAAATAATTCAAGAGCTTGATCAAAATATACTTTTCTTTGAATAAATTGATCTATAAGTATTTGGACTTTTTGATCAATTTGTATTTTATTATCAAGATAATATTTAGTATTAAGAACACTTTTATAAATGGAATTAATATATGTTATATATTTATTTTTATCATCATCATCTTTAAAAACTTGATTATTGGAAACAGGATAATTTTTAGTATGTCGAAGAAAAGCTAAATGTCCTACATATTTTTGTATTTTTTCTTTTGTATTTAAGACTTGTTTAATACATTTATATTGTTCTATTTTGTAATTATAAGTTACTAAGTCAGTCATAATATATTATTATATTATATTTTAATCATTTTTATGTGACAATAAAAAAATATATAATCTAAATGTCAATATACTTTTCAACTTGGATTTAATTTATGGTGATATCATTATTTTGGAATAGTAATTTACAACAAAACACCATATGTTTCAAAGTTGTTATTACATTGTTCACAAAACTCATACGAATATGATTCACACATATACTTCATATATTCATATAACTCTTTTGTCCAATTTTTTTTTAATTTAAGAACAGGTTTCACAATATTTTTATCATTTTGATAATCGTTAATTAACCAATCATCTTTTAATGAAACAGATAGACATTTAAGTCCATCTAATGTAGTAATATACAAAGAAATATAATCATAATCAACATTTTCCCAATTATCGAAAATGAATCGATATAATTTGTGATATGAAATCCATAAGTCAGGACCAATTTCATTTAAAAATTCTTGATTAAATACACAAGAATTGTATACCTTAATATATAATTTAAAAGCTTTTTCAAAATATTTTTTTTTATTTTCGGTTTGTTTTTGTAACAAAGCAATTTTTGGAACGATTTCTTCTTCATTATCTTTATAAAATGTAGTTTTTTTGATAATATCGTATTTTTTTTGAATTTTTTTAATATATAAATGTTTTTCATTTTCATCTACAAAAGTCTGATTGTTATTACATGGATTTATAAGAACCATTTTCATAAAAAAACAACGACCAACATATTTTTCGAAATCGTGTTTTTTTCCAGTATTTTTCCATACACATTCAAATTCAAAAGATTTTTCTTCATAATTTACCATATCGTAAATTATAGACATCTTTGTAATATACTTGTAATATATAAAATACCATCATTTTTTTGTAAAATACTTGCAATTCGTTTTATATTATTTTTATTATTTTCGTTCTACATAATGGACATTCGTCTTTTTTAACCATTTTCTTATTACACTCTTTACATATACAACAATGTCCACATGGCACAAATGTACCATAATCAGGTTCACATGACATACATATAACACATTCGGGTTCTATATATTTTGTAATAACTGTTTCTATTTTATTAATACCATTGGTACTTACACTATAATAATATGTTCCATTTTGTGTACATTGTAGTTTAACATTATCACATGGTACAGTATACATAATACCATCTTCTCTTAAATTACGTGGAAATCGACAATTATAAGTGTTATTGTATACATTATGATATTCTTTATTATCACTAGAAATATAAGAAAGTATTTTTATACGAAGTTTAGAACCTTCTTTAACACAAATAAGTTTTACACTCATTTTTGAATTTACAAAAATAAATAAATATTTGTCATTTTTATACAAAGATATTATCTAATACTCTATGTACTATTGTTATATCTTGTTTCCAATCCAGTATTTACATTACATTTTTGATCTACAGAAACATATCTAGCATTTGTTTGAATAGAAGGAGGATTACAATTCATGTTAGGTTTAATAGGATTAGAAGAACATTTATTTTTAGTATTTTCAATATGTTTTTGAGGAATACATGAATCTAAAAGGGAATGATGTTTATCCCAAAAAGACATATCATATTTATCACGAATAAAATCACAATGTTTATTATTTATCCATTGACTAGGAACTCGACCACCATCAAAATTAGAGGAATATTGTTCACATAAATGTTGATTAAAAAGGTTTTTAAAACGATGAGAATTTTGATCTTGATGTTTTTTAGCTAATAGTAACATATTGTTACAAGAAACTTTAGAAGATTCTAAGAAATAATCGTTATCAAATGAAGATGTAAACATCTTTTTATAATAAAGAATATTATAAAATGTGTGTAGAAATTTATTATAATATATTATAATAAAGAGAATAATGGCTATTAAAAAAGATACCACAACGGTAAAGAATCTTGATTTATCTAAGATAAAAGTAAAAACAAATAAAAAAGAGGTATCTAAGAAAAAAGTTAAAACAAAAGAAATAAATACGAAAAGAAAAGCATCTTTATTAAAACCGAAAACACATATGGTATATTTATATTATATGACAGGTTGCCCACATTGTGATGCAATGAAAGATGAATGGAAAAAAGCGAAAGATTATTTATATGATGAACAAAAAAATGTAACAGAAATAGAAAGAGAATTTGTGGGAAATATTAAAAATGAATTATTACAAGATGTTAATGTATTTCCATTAATCATTGCTTTTGATAAAGACAATAATAAAATTGATTATAATGATTATCGAACATCTGATTGTTTTACTCGATTTATACAACGTTACGGTTAAAACAATTATTTTGAACTGTTTTTGATGATTTAATATGAAAAGAAATATCTTCATCGCTATCATATTCATTTTCATCTTCTTCTTCAATTTGTTCATGTTTTTCAACAATGACATCTAACATATTTTTTGTAAAGATTTCTTCATCTAATAATATCTCAACATCTCCTGTTCCACATGGAACTTTTTGACCAAGCATAACATTTCCACTTACACCATTTATATTGTCATATTCACTAAATATTGATGCATTTACTAACATATCTGTTGTTTCTTCAAATGATGATTTTGCTAATGGTCCAATATCACTACGATTAATACCATGACGATCAATAGACATAAGTTGACCACGAGAAGTCATAGTATCAATTAATAATGATAAATGTCGATAATTCATAACACCTTCACCAATAACTTCTTCTAATTCAAGAGCTAAAGCTTTTCGAGCGGCTTCAATACCCAATACTTCATATATTTCACGAATATCGTTAGAACGTGTTTTATATTTATCAACATTTGGATTAGAAAGGATTTCTTTCATATTACTACCATTTGTATTAAGAATCCATTTTGTTTGTTTATTAAAGGTTAACGTTTTTTCATCATATATTTTCTTTGATATTTTATTAAGAGATACTTTTTTAATTCCTTTAACTCCTTTTAATAATATATTATAAACGAGATTATGTTCTAAAGCTTTTAAAGAAGCGATATCATCACCATCACTTATTGATTTACCAATTGTATTATAATTCATTTTAAAACGCATAACACATTGATCTGCGTTATCATCACTATAAACAGTATTAATATAATTTTTATATGTTTGATTTAGACTTGTATATATATCAATCATTCGAAGATCATATAATAACATCTTCTTCTTATCAAATATCATTCTTAATACTAATTTGCTTTCATTACTTGTATCATCTGAATTTATAGATTGAAAGGTATTATATATATCAATAAATCCGTTGTCTTCTGATATATTTTTACCATCATCCCAATAAATAGAAGATGATTCTAATATATCAGATAAACGTACAATTTCGATGGAATTTTTAACTTTTAATACATTTGTTTTAATATTTAATTCATTTTCTTCAGAATCAATAGTACCAATATCATCTTTAAGATAAATATTCATCATAGGAGTTTTAATATTTTTACTAACACTTAGGATTTCCTTTAATCTAGGTACACCTGATGTAGCTTTTACAGCAGCGTCGGTTCCTGATACATGAAACGAATCTAATGTCATTTGAGTACCCATTTCACCAATTGTTTGAGCTGCAACAATACCAATCATATCACCCGGATGTGCAACACTTTGTTTAAAATAACGTTTAATAGAATCTACAGTATAATCAAATACTTCTTTATTGAAATTATAAGTCATAATTACTTTCTTTGGATTTAAATAACATCTTAATAATATATGAAAATATCTCATACTTTGAGTCTCATCCTTGATATAATAATTTTCTATTAATTCTTCTATTCCGTTAAATATATATCCTATATCCAAATCACTCTTCCTTTTACGAATACCAACCGTTTTAATACGATTAATAGCATTATGAATAATACGAGCAAAAGGGATAGGATACATAATAGTATTAGATTCTTCATAATTGAATATATTTTTAATAAGAAATTCTTTATCATCGAGAGTTAATTTAAAGATTTCTTCACATTTTTTGTAAATATCATCTTTATTTGATTTATCAAAAGCAGGTTTAAGTAAATATGTTGATAACGAATCCTTTTTAGATAAATAATACAATCCTGATATTTCAATTGTATTAAATTGTATATAATCTATTTTTTGTTCTTCTATTTTTGTACCATCCATACCATCTTCACCATATACAAATTGTAATATAGTATTTGAAGCATTTCTTACTGTAAAATCATTATATATTTTAGCATCTTCCATCGATTTTACAAGACGTCGTTGAATATATCCTGTCACTTAGTTCATTAAGGCTCCTATTATAACCCTAGACAATCATTGTTATCTAGTCTATATAGGCGCACCTTTATTTGAACCCTTTCCGATTATATATATATATAATCCTCTATGCTTCCCAAATGTTCCTTTTCAGTTCATTTGATCACATAAAGCCTAACTCGGTGTTTTTAAAATTATTTACCTTATTAGGGCCTGACTGTACATTGAGCCTTCTCTCATTAAACTGTTTTTTAGATATTACATCTAAATATAGCGTCATAGAGAAGACCGGTTGGTGACCCAGTCGATAGCGATCGTCATATGGATTCACATCCAAAGAAAACCGACGGTCTGATCCATATAAAACTTAGCTATTTTATATGAACTTTAACCGTTTTCACCAACCTCGCCTGTTCATTGATCATAATAATCAATTAGGTGAGGATTGTCATCCTCGTACCACGTAATGCCACTTAAACCATTAATATATTTAATGATTCAGTACGACAAATACGCCGACTAGAGAGTTCCACAGTAGGATGTTTCTTCATCCTTCGTTAGGTTTTTAAACCCCCAGATTCTTGCGAACCCACTGCTCCCTGTTTCGGACTAGTTATATTCAATCCGATGTTTTAACTGCAGTATCAATAAGACCTTCTCTTCCACCCATTGCATGAAAGAAAACTTCTTGTGGCGTTAGACCATGAATAAATGAATTCTCTACAAATCCACGAGCATCCGGACCATCATCATATTTCGTATAATGAGGTAAAGTCCTTTGAGTAAATCCATATGAAATTCTTTTACCTTCGAAATTTTGTTGTCCGACACAACCAATCATTTGAGCAACATTATTTTCTTTACCTTTAGAACCGGAACGAATCATATTAATCATTCTGTTCGAATCATCTTGAATTTTAGATAAACAAATACTTGATACATCTTTATTAATATTGTTAAGAGTTTTAATGATATTAGCTTCTACAAAAGCTTCATTATTTGAGATAGAATTATTATTAAGATTACCTTTGCGAAATTCAGATAAATCTTTATATGCTTTTTGTTTTAATTCTTTAATTTTAGCTTTAATTTGTTCATTTGTTTCATCTTGCATAACCAAATCTGAAATACCAACACTGAATCCATCTAACATTAACCATCGACAGATTAATCTTTGAGTATTATCCATAAAACGTTTTGCTTCATAAGGGCCATAATCATGATAAATAACGGGAATTAAACCATTAGAAATACTTTGAAAAGATTTTTTATCTAATTTACCATCTTTAATAAGACTATCGACAATATCTAATTTTCTGTTTTTAATGAAAAATCCTGGTGGTAATATCATCGAAAATATCTCTTTCCCTGTAAACTCCTTCTTATTTTTTAATTTTGTATCAAAATATGAATTCACCATTTGTAAATTTGATACTACTTTATTTGATAATTTTACATTGTCATTTGTAATACGATAAGAACCAACTAAAATATCTTGAACAACTTCAATAATAGGTTTAGAAGATTTAGGAGAAATAATCATAAAAGGGATTCTCGCTAAATCTTTTAATTCACCCATAGTTTGTATATTTTGAGGAAAATGCATATTCATCTCCATAATTTATTAAACCCAAATACAATTTGGGAAAAATAAACAGGTACCTTAAGTTTCCTTAAGGATTAGACTATACCTTAAGCCATCATTGTAGTTTGCGAAACTACTCAGACCCACTACCGTCTAGTCGTTGAACCTTCTCCATATTCATCGCATTATTATTTCCCCAATTTTATTGGGGCATAATTTAAATCGAACTTAGGAGCTTGGATGCGGATTTCCCAATCCTTTACATTATTACCATTGGGTTCGGCAATTAACCGAGTTCCTTTTAAATGTTTCCAAATAGAAGTGGTAGTAAAGGCTCTAAGGGTGTTCCCGCAATTTGGCAGTGTTGCATATAACAATAAAGTTATACACTAGGTGGTTATATCCATAACTAATAATTTCCTAAGTTATTAGTTATGAGTGTCTTTTACACTATTTTCCTTATTAAGTAATGACACAACTTAATAAGTAGCCACCTGTTGAGGACAAGATGATTTATCCCCATCGAAATCAGCATTATAAGGAGGAGTAACAAGAACATTTAAACGAAAAGTTTTATATGGCATGATTTTTACTTTGTGACACATCATAGACATTTTATGTAAACTCGGTTGCCTATTAAATAATACATAATCACCATTCATTAAATGACGATGTACAATATCACCATATTTAAGATTATTTGCTAATTCAGAATGATTACCATATTTAATATTCATAGTAGATCCATTTTCACCGGCTTTGCGAATATATTTTGCACCAGGCCATACATCAGGACCATCTTTTACCAATTTCTTTAAAAATTCTATATTATATTTATTCACTATTTCCGGAAATGTTAGATTCATTGCTACTTTTATCGGTACTCCTAATTCATCAATTGATATAAAAGGATCAGGTGTAATAACAGAACGAGCAGATTGATCGACACGTTTAGCATTTAAATTACCACGAATACGTCCATCTTTCTTTTTCATACGATCAGATACAGATTTTAATTTACGACCATTTCTTTGTAAAGAAGGACAAATACCAGGAATTTGATTATCTAAGAAAGTAAATACATGATATTGAAGAGCAATTGCTATTTTACTAATACTATCTGCTGATGCATTTTTATTTCTTTTATCACGAATCATATTATTACATTTGATAATATCACATAATTTATGAGTTAAATCATCTTCCCTCCTTTGTCCATTTTCTTCAATAATACTGGGACGTACAGCAGGAGGTGGTACAGATAATACTGTAGTTATTAACCATTCAGGCCTATTAAATTGAGGATTAAATCCTAATAATTCCATATCTTCTTCAGAAATACGTTTAAATACAGATAATACTTCTTTAGGGGTAATTTCAATAGATTTTTTAGTATCATCTTCCATCATTTCAATTAAAATTTTCATAGAATTTGAACTATCTTTTACCACATTAGTTGGTAAATTTTTACCACAACCAATAACACCATCACCTCCACAAGTTTTAATTTTAGAAGAATTAACAAATTTAAGATAAGCATCAAATTTTTTTTGATTGGATTTAATATTCATAATACGATTTATTTCTACTTTTAAATTCTCTTCTTCTGTTTCTTTTGATACTATCAATTTTGAACAATAGAAACATACAGTTCTTAATATTTTTTTCGTCATATCGAAAAACATTGCATGATATACTGGTTCTTCTAATGTTATATGACCCATATGATTTGGACAACTGGATGCTTTTAAACCACAAGTACCACATAAACGATTATATTCTAAAGCACCCATACGAATATCAAATAAACCATTAACGGCGGGTTCATTACCAGCTAAAATATCAGTTTTATTAACTTCACAAACAGAACGTTTACGAATTTCATCTGGAGATAAAACACTAAATTGGATACCTTTAATTGGTTCAATATCTATTTTTTGAGGATCATATGATAATTCCTTATACAATGGCATTTAATTAATTATATAATATAATAATATTATATCATTTTTATATAAAAAAAGTGATTGCGTAATATTATAAATTCATTTATATTTATATTTATGATTGACTTTATTCATATTCCTAAAAATGCCGGTTCTTCTATTGAAGAATTATCTTATAATACATCTAATTTAGAATATAATGGTCATAATACGGATATTACGAAAATTAAGAATCCTTCATTAATAATTATTAGAGATCCAGTGGATAGATTTTGTTCTTCTATTCGATATGCATTTCAAAATTATTCAGAAGAAGGTCCTTTAAAAATATTAAAAGAACTGAAATTAAATACACCATCTAAATGGATTGAAATATTAAAAGATCCTAACCATAAATATAGAAAAGAATTATTTAATGAAATAAGAAATAAATCACATTATATTGGTAATTTTAAAATAGATATGAAATGGACATATTCACCACAAACTTTATGGATAAAAGATCCAACATATGTGATTCTTTTTGAAAATTTAGATGAAGAATTAGAATATTTTTGTAAAAATCATAATATACCATATGAAAATATTCATATAAATACTACAAAAAAAATAGTTTATATATTAACTGAAGAAGAAATAAGATTTATACATCAAATGTATTCAAAAGATTACGAATCTTATAAATATTATTCTTCATTATCTAGAGAACAAAGATTATCATCTTCCCCCAAATACTAACTCACTATTCATAAATTGTGGTCTCATAGGCATTTGTGGTATTTGATCAATATGTCTTTCTTTATTTTTATCTATTTGAACACTTTTTAATTCAGATGGTTTACCACCAATAGATAAAGGTAATTCATATTTATCACCAACTTCTTTTTTAACAGCAGAAACAATATGACCAGGTATAGAAAAATGTAAACCATCTAAATATGTATCATATAAATCAATAACATTACCAAGAAATTCATCCGTAATATTATTTGTTATATTATATTCATTTTCTATTTTATGTTCTAATTGAGTAAAACTTATACAAAATTTATGAAAATCACTTGATCTTTCACCAAAACGATAAGCTCTATTATAACCTATCATTAAAGCTACAATTGCATTAAAACCAATATTAATATATTTTAATTCAAGAGAAGTATGATCAAATACGCCATTAAAAACAGTAAGAAAAGAAGACATAAGAATTAATAAAGATGTTATACGGTTATTAATAGTACCATAATAACCAGCAGATTTACTACAAATAAGTGTCATAACATAAATTTTATCACGATAATCTCTTAGTAAGGAAAGCTTATTTGAAGGCATTTTTATTTAATGAAATAAAAAAAATGATAATATAAATTAATATATGAAAAACATGTTATTATTTCTATCAAATATATTTACATTTAATCATATTTTTGGAATAACAAAATATAATTATGAATTAACATATTCTTTGAAAATAAATAATACTTGTATAGGAACAATAACAGAAAACCTATTTAATAATGATAAAATATATTTTAATGATGAAAATGTAGAAAAAGAATTATATAGTATAAAAGTATATAATTTAGAAAAAAATAAGAAGATATCATCATTTATAGTAAAAACAAATAATAAAATAAGTGTTAATATAATAAAAGAATTTGAAATACCAAAATATAATTCAAAATATGATATAAAAATGATTGAAATTTAAAAAAAATTTATATGTTTAAGAAAAACTTAATTCAACTATTTCTACCTCTTTGTAATAACTTTATTAACATTTTCGATGTTAAAGTTCAATATGAAATTGATAATATACCAAATAATGGTTTAAAAAGTTTTAAAGATTTTGAAGATTATTATGAAATATTATTTAATAAAGAATTTAAACTTTTAAAAAAAATTAAATATACAAACGATACTGATTATAAAGATATATTTGATTTTTGCAAAGAAAATTTATATTATTATTGTCTTTCTACATTACAATTTGAAAATAATAAATTGATTGGTTATAAAAATAAAATAGAAGATAATGAACAAATAATAGTTTATGTAGGAGAAACTAATTTAGAAACAATTATTCGATCTTCAAAAACAAAATTATCGATTTATTATTTTGATTTATTAAAAGAATCAACAAAAAGAAAAATAACAAGTCCAAATAATCATTTAACATTTAAACATATTAAATTAACATTATTATATATATTGAAAAATATATTTATTGATGTTATTGATAATTTTGAAGTTATATTATCTAATTCATTAGATATTGAAAATACAGTTTATAGAGAATTATCTAAATATAATCATGAAGATATTAATATGTTTTATAAAATAATTTCTGTTAAAGAAAAATTCCTATTTCGTATATGTATTGAAAGATATTTACCAGAATATATTTATAAATTTCATCCTTTAGTTATATGGACACCAAAAAAAATAATTGAAGAATGTGAAATAGATATCGAAGAAAAATATTTATATGATTTTATACCAAAAGAAGGTATCTTTACATATGAATTAATTGCTAAATTAACATTAATACCATTTATTAAAAAAGATAAAGTAGATGATTTAATGTTAATATTGAGAGATAATTTAATTTGGTTTTATGGACCAAATGATAATATAGAAGAAACAAATAGTAAATATAAGTTCAGGAGAATAGAGAAAAAGAAACGTTTTGACAATTATAAAAAAGGTTGTTTATATGATTACCTAGATAATACAAGTTATTCGGAGAAAGTATATTTAATGAGAGGAGGAGTAAAATCAAGTAAAGCGGCTGAAATATTTATTAATAATAGTGAATGTATCAATGTTTTAAAACAATTTTGTAAAGAAGATCTATTATTACGAAATATTAAAAATAGTTGGTTAATGCATTCATATCCAAGAGATTTACCATTTATATTATGTACTTCAGAAAGTGAATATATTACGAAAGATAAAATCTTATTTAGTTCTAAAAAAATTAATCCACCTGAATGGTTTATAATATATTATAATGAAGAATTACCAGAAATAATAAATGAAAATATAAATATGAAACCATGTGAAATATATAATATATGTAAAGAAAAATACCAAAAACAAAAGGAATTTCTATTATATAATTTATGTATTCGTGATAGTATATTAGAACAATATTGTGAATTACATAAAAATGAATATATTCAATTATATCAAAAAATAAAAGGTAATGGTCATAAAGAAAGAGTTGATAAAATTGTTAAATTAATTACAATTAAAATGGATATTATTTATATTAATCATCCTATTTATAATTGGATAACAGAGAATTTAATCCAATAATCTTGATATATGACAAAAAGTCATATTTTTAATTATATTAAATTGATTACAAATTGGAATTATTTCATTTATATTTTTTATGAAATCATAAAAGGACTTAATTTTTGTATTTGGAATTGAAATTATTAATTCACCTTTAATATCTAAATGAAGAATTAAATTAATAATAGCATTTTGTGATTTAATATGTAAAAAATTACAAAAAATTCTATCAAATTTTTTACTTAATTGTAAATTTAAAAGATCTAATTTTGTTACATTCAATTTTTTATTTTTACAAATATCTATTGCTATTTGTGAATTATCTATTCCATATGTATCATATCCTAATTTATTTGCATATATCATATTTTTACCTGTACCACATCCTATATCTAAGAAAGTAGTAGGAAAATCATTATATAAAAAATGTTTAATATAAGAGTGTGACATAATAATGATTATATTTATATATAATTATTTATATAAAAAATGAAAGAAATTAAAGATGAAAATGAAAGAAAATATCAGGTTAAAAATCTTCTCATACAATTAAATCAATTCAATATACAAAAAAATATCTTTCCTGAATTAAAAGATTTTCATGAAGCATGTAAAGATTATGTCCAAAATGGAAATGCTAGATCTGGAAAGATTTATTTAGAAGTAGTAAAAAGAGATTTAGAATATATATTACCAATGTCGAAACATGTTGATGCAAAAATAAATTTAAAATGTAAAAAGTAAATAAATATGTCTAAAAGTATTACATCAAATTTAACTTTAATCCAAAATACAAATAATAGAATTGATCTTTTAGATCAACGTATTAATAATATTCAAGTTGATACAGATTCTAATGTTGATAATAAAATATTATATGATAAATATGATAATGAAAGATTTACTGGTACGAAAGATTATCATTTTCGATTTGATTATTATTCAAATGTAAATAATCAAAATATAAGTGAAAATTCTTTATCATATTTTTATAATATTAGACCATTTCAAACTGAATATATACATGCGAATAATTTAGGTTCTGATTTAACAATAGATAGTAAAAATTTAGGTTATTATGACGAAAATGGAAATTATATAATTAGAATATCAACAAATATATTATTTAATGATGAAATTAATGATATTGAATTAAGAACAGATGAAGGTGATTATGATACAAATCCATATTGTTATTTTATAAATAATAAATTTATCCAAAAAAAAATTATATCTTCAAATGGTACACATTCAAAAATATTTAATTTTACAAAAGGGTGGAATCGAATTGATATATTTATATTTCATGAAGCAACTACATCATATCAATTTAAATTTTACTTAAATCCTTTAAATAATCAAATAGAATCAGATGTTTTTCCTAAACAAAATGGAAGTGAATTAACAAATAGAACATATATTCATGATAGAATTGAAACTTTTACTGCCTTTTTCATTAACTCAAAAGAATTAATACCAAATGACAATATTACTATTAATAATACTACAATTGATAGTTATTATATATTAAAACAAGATGGTAATTCGTGTAATACGATAAATTACGAATATGAAAAATTAATATGGAATATAGATTATGAAACAGAAAAACAAATTCAAAATTATAATATAGAAGCTACATATTTTTTAGATCGTATTATTATTAATAATGAAGGGGGAGATTTAAGTGATGTATATGTAAATTTTCAAATAGACAATAATATATATAGTTGTAATGAAATAAGACAGGATATTGATAATCAACATATAATTCATAATTTAGATATTCCAATTAATGGAAATTATAACATATCACATTCATTATCGAATTTAAATTCAAAAATATTAAATGGTTATTCTATTGAATTCGAAATTTCTAAAAAATTAAATTTAGAAAAATATTCTAAAAATTTGAAAATATCCAATAATTTACAATCTAATTCTATTATATTTCAAAATGATGGTTCTATTGGTATAGGTACAACGAATACACAAAAATATTCTTTATATGTAAATAATATATCGAATGATAAAAAAGGTATATTTTGTTCAGATGATATAACAATATTATCTGATATTCGATATAAAACTGATATTGAACCAATAAAGAAAGCATCTGAAAAATTATTACAATTAAATGGTGTAACCTATAAAAAAAATGGAACTAAAGAATTTGGTTTAATAGCACAAGAAGTAAAAGGAATATTTCCGGAATTAATAAATGAAAATGAAAATGAATTGGGAATAAAATATATACAAATTATAGCTTTATTAATAGAAGGTCATAAAGAATTAAAAATGGAAATAGATAGATTAAAAAGAGTTTATTAACCACAATGATATGTACATCCAACAAATGCTATTTTATAATGAATATTACTATTATATAAATTTTTATCTATAATTTCTCCATCTAGATTAATATATTGGATAAGATACTCTTCAATATAAATATTAGAACCATAATCATCTAATATATCTTCATAAATAATATTATTATGTATATCGATAACATTATCCATATATGTTATTGAATTACCTTCATATATCATATTTTTTTGAATTTGTTTTGAGATTTGTTTTTTTATTATTGATGGTTTAAAATCACAATCCATTGTTATTTTTCCTACTGTATAATTTTTTAATTGTATTTCATCTTGTTTCATTCCTATACCTGGTATAGGAGAAGTAGTAATAAAATCACCATTTTCCAATGAACCATTATAATTAGAAACCCAAATACCACCTTCTCCTATTGAATTAATAATAATTCTGTTATCTCCTTGTTTTTTATCATATACAATTAAATTATTAAAACCACCATCTCTAATATTAATATCCGAATCTTCATATTTATAAACAACACCTATAACTGTTTTATCTTTTTGTTTATTTGAATAATTAACAATAGGAAGAGCTTGTTCTATATCAATATTATTTTTAATACTATCTGAAAAATATTCACTATTTATACTTGAATATTTTCCAGTTGATGATACTATATAACCTTGTTTTAATTTTTTATTTTCAGAAGATACAAAATGAAAACCAGTAAAGGAACTAGATGAGTAAATATTATTTTCATATTCAAATAAATGAGTATGTTCACCGGAATCATATACAGTTGGAATATCATATATGTCTTCATTAAAATCAAGATTTTTTTTATGATATCTTATTTCTTTACATTTTAAAACATTATCTATAAATATATTCTTATTTGTTTCATTATATTCTAATTGTTTTAATATTAACATTACACCTCCATGTATATTATCTGCATTTTTGTTATAAATACCTGGATTTATATTAATATAATTATTATCATTTGAAATATCATATGGTGAAATATAATTTAATATTTCATCTTCATCATTGTTTAATATAAATTTTTCAAATTTATAATAATCTTTACAAGATATATTACATGTTAATGGACTATCTTCATCTATTTTATAAATTTTAACAATTGTATCATTACCAATATTACCATATTCTAATAATGTATCAATTATATTCTCAGAATTAATATCAGTTGAATTAACATTCTCTAATAATGTATATATTATTTTATTATTAAAAATTTTCAAATAATTAAATGATATATCAGATATATATTCTGTAAATAAATCACCATGACCAAGATATATATCATATATAACTTTATCAAAATTTATTGTTGTATCAGGTGTTATTGTAAGAGGAACATTACAAATTATATTACTATCATATATTATATACATTTCACTTTTAATAGTAAGATCTTCATCATATAATATATAAATATCAATATCTTTTTCTAAATCAATTAAAATAGAACCATATATATCATATGTATTATCAATTTTCATTTGAATTGTTAATTCATTTAGATTATCAATTGAAGTAGAAATATTTATATAATCATCATTATTTATATCTTTAAAAGCTAATATATTAGTAGAAATATTATTTTCATGAAATACAATAGATGGATTTATTGTAAATTTTTTATCATTATCAAATATGTTTTTTAAATATGTTTGTTTATCTAAAAATGATAAATATGATAAAATAGAATTGTTATAAAATCTATATTTATTATTTTCATATTTTAATCCTTTATTTACTGTATTTGATCCATATACTTTTGATATTTCATTTTCAGATAATGCTTTATTATATATTCTAAAATCATCATAATAAAGAATAGATTGATTTGTATCTGTTAAATAAAATACATTAATTTCTTCACTACCAATAAAAATTTTATCTGTATATGATTTTTCTAAATTACGATTTATATATAAATTCCATGTTCCATCTTCATTTATTGTCCATAATATATGATTCCATCTATTTTTTTCAATAAATATTTCTGTATATTCAGTTTCACTTGATGAATCATTTTGTATATGTAATGTTATACCAAAAGTAGCATCATCTCTATAACTTATACTAATACGATTCAAATAACTACCTGAATAATGTCCTAATTCACATAATTTAAATATACTATTACATTTAATTAAATTTATCCATAATGATATTGTTAAACTAGATAAATTACTTAAATTAATATTTTGCGGATTTGTATTTGCATTATAACTAACATCATATCCAGATGATCTTCCTGTAAAAAAACCGTTAGTATTATAATAATCAACATAATAAGATGAATTCCCATATTTAAATATATCTTTGTTGAAGTTTTCAAATATATAATGATATATTAATACTAATCCTGGACCAAAAGTCCAATGCCATTTTGGAAAAGTACTTAAATGATAATTATTACCAGAACTATCATTTAAATCACCATCAAATTTATACCAACATATTAAATCATTTATATGATTATCATATATTGGATATGTATATTGTTTTGAGAAAGTTGATTTAAAAATCTTATTATTTTCTATATTATAAATAATATCTATTTCTTCTTCTGTTAATATTTTATGAAAAAACATAAAATCACTTATTTTTGATCCATCTTGTAAAATTGATGATCCTGATGAATTATAATCATTAAGATATGCACCTATTACAAAATTATCTCTTGTTCCTACTTGAGTATATATCCAAGTTTGTGTATCTATTAATATATTATTCATATATACTTTTACTTCATTCTCATTTATTATACATACTAGATGAATCCATTCTAATGGATTTTTTGCTAATTTATTACTATTAAAAGTTATTGTAGATGTATTTGATGTAAATTTAACATAATCATTTTCAATATATAATGACCAACCACTTCCATTTTGATGGGATGATACAAGTGTATGTATACCATTATATTGTATAATTTTACACCATACAGAAATTGAAAAAACAAGTGGTGAAAAATAATTAATAGTATCATTAAATTTTAAATAATTTGTCCCTTCAAAAACAAGTGAATTATTATATTTATAATCATTTATATCTATATTAAAATAACCAGAATTACTTATTAAATTTTTTTGATTATCAGTCATATCATAATATGTTGTATAATTATTGGTAACATTTGATTCAGATGAATTGAATATATAATATGCTTTAATATCATAATCTTCGTATTTTAAAAAATCATTATAAGATGTTTCATTTATATCTATATTTGTTATATATTTATTTGTTCCACTATTTAATAATTCTTGATCTGTATTAAATTTTAAATAAATAGGTATTTTATATATTAACTTTGATTCAATTGAACCTCCTTTCCCAATTTCAATCTCAATTTTATTAATATTTGTTGTATCTGTAATTTCTAAAAAATTTCCACCATTATCTATATATGAAAAATCATTTATATATTTATATCCACTTCCACTTGAACCCCAAATATAAATTGATTCAATTAAGTCTATATCTGAAAAACCATCTTCATCATATCTATAATATTGTTTATCTTCAGAATAAGAATAATATTTTATTCTATCTGATATATTATAATTCCAATATAAATTATTTGCATTTATATTTCCATTTATTTTTACATCTCCTTTAATATCTAAACTATATTCTGGATTTTTATTATTTATTCCTACATTTCCATTTTTTATTTTAATAATGTTATTTGGAAAAGATTCATTTAATTTATAATTAACAAGAATAGGATCTGATTTATATCCATCTGTATAATATTTTAAACTGTGTATGAATAATTTTGGTGCATTTATTGAAGTTTTATAAATTTTTAAAATAATTTTTCCATTATCACCGGTTCCATAAAAACCATCTCCTCCCTTTCCTGAATTATTTATTGAATCATTAATAACTGTATCATTTATATTCACATTTGAATAATGTCCTTTACCTCCACTTCCGTATGTAATATTTGTATCATTTTCATAATATCCAATAGATCCCAATCCACCATTTTCAATTTCTGCATTTAAACCATTATTTATCGTAATAATATTATTACTAGAATAATAAGATGCACCACCACCACCACTTGTTGATTTATAAAAAGTTCCTTGTATAAAATTATTATTATATAAACCACCTAATGCATTAACTATATTACCACCTGAATTTGTCTGATTCTCAAAATTAAAAAAATTAGCTATATATTCATATTCTATTATAACATACCCATTTTCATTATAAGTTTCTATATTTGAAAATAATATATTACTTCCATAATACCAATCTTCTGTTATAATTTCTGATATTGTTAATCCATCAACTGATCCTATATAACTAGAACCAGCACCACCACCACTTCTTGGATACATTTCTAAATTTGATTGTGGTACTTCATTATTTACTGTAAATCCACTAGAACCACCTATCCAACCATCCCCTCCACCTCCTGAAAAATATTGGTTATTTTTACATGATCCACCTTTTAATTGAGATCCTGAAGTTAAAGAAGGAAGTTCCATAAGATTTGAAGTTGTAATAATATCAATATCTGTTGTTTCATTTCCGTTGTATGCTAAAATATTAAAATCAGATGATTTTTGTATAAAAGTATATTCTCTATCTTTTTCAATATCTAATGCATTTTCTAAAGTATATATATTAAATTCTGGTTGATAAGGAATACCACTAAACAAATAACTTTTAAATTGTTTTTTATAGTTTTTAATATGATTACCTTCAATTATAAATAAATTATGCCAATAATTTATTATATGTATATCATGTACTAAAGTTTCATTTATATAATCTTCAATATTTGTATTTAAAAAATTAATAGATTTATTTATATCTATAAATGCAATAACATTTTTATATTCAGGATAAGGATTATATAATTCTAACTTTATTGCCATTATCTTTTCTTGTGGAAAAATAAATATTAATTCTATTAATGTAAGACCATCTTTGTCATTTAAAATAATTTCCATATTTTGTAAATTAATATCATAGCGATGAATAGAATTATTATCAAATAATATATATATATGTGAATTTCTTTCTTGTATATTTAATATTTTTTCACCATTTCCAAAAATCACTTGATCACTCAATTCTATATCATTTTCTAAATCATAAACTACTATATTTGTAATATTTTTTACATAATATAATCGTGTTTCATTTGAATTCACAAATATTGTATATGTTAAATCTGAAATCCAATCAGTTGAAGTATCAATAATAATATTAAGATAATCGATATCACCTCTTGTTTTTGACAGATCGATAAAACATATATTTTTCTTACCAAAATTTGAAAAATATAGTTTGTTATTAATAAAATGCATAAATTGTGGATCATGTACATTATCTGAATAATCCGCGATTAAAATTCCATCTAAAGTAGTCAAATTAATTTTATGAATATTAATAGAAGTATCAATATTAAGACTTTCAAATGAATGAATAAAATATATATCATTCTCATTTTCATTTATTGTAATTTTACGATTATTATCATTATTTATTATAGATACACTCCTATAACCATAATTATTTGTATCACCAAGATTATTAATATAATATATTTCAGGGGAAGATAATACATTATTATATTTAGGTTCAAATTCAAATGTAGGATATGATAAATTTAATAGTTCTTTATTTAATTGAGTTAAACCTTTACAATTTTCACCTTTTATAATTCTTAAATCATCAACAGAATCTACTATATAACCACTACATGCTCCTCCACCACCACCACCACTTATTGCAATTATTTTTGTTATATCATTTTCATCATTTAAACTTATTTGTGTTCTTCCTCCTCCTCCACCTCCCGTATATAATCCACCTAATCCACCATTTGGATATATATTTAATGGTAAAGAATCAGTTCCATTATGTCCTTTTTGACCAACAAAAATTTTTAAAGTATCCTGTGTCGAAAAATTTTCAATTTGCAATGAAGTATAACCACCTTTCCCCCCTTCTCCTAATGATATATCATTTTGAATTATACTATTATCTAATTGTGTAAGACATTCACTATTATATGTTGCATCTCCTCCTGATGCTCCCCATAAATGTATTTTTATTTTTAAATCAATTGCATCATCTGGTATTAAAGTATTATCAAATGTAATAACTGAATTACCAGAATAAGTATAAATAACATTATTTTTAACAAAAGAATTAACAATATTAATATTATTTATGCTATTTCCAGTATTTCCACCTATTGCAGAATATAATGTACTAAATCTAGTAGATGTACCATTTTTACCAATATTGCCACCTATACCAATTTGAATATTATATTCTAAATTTTTATATAGAATAATATTTGTATATTTTTTAACTTGACCACCACCTCCTCCACCACCACCAATTGAATCACCTCCACCTCCACCACCTCCTACTAATAAAATATCACAATAAACATTATTATCAAGTTTTATTGTATTATCTATATTAAATTCTAATAATTTATATTCTGAATCATCTGTCTCAATTAACTCATTATTTGATTCAAATGTAAAATTATTTATATAATTATATGAACCTACTGGTTCTGTAATTTCAAAAGATAAATATTTTGTATTTAATTGGGAAGTAAAATCAATTATATATGACTGAATATCATCATTTGAAACCGTTAAATTTGTATTTTTTAATTCAATATTTTCTCCATTTTTAATATTATAGTTAATATTTGTTATTGTATTATCAAAACGTTCAATTTCAACAATACATTTCGTTATTTTAAAATTATAATTTGTATTTATTGCTAATCCAATATTATAACTACCATTTTTTATCGTTCCATATTTATATCCATTTATAAAACAACCATTATGTTGTATTAAATCATTATCAATATAATTATCATATTCAATATCTGTCGTATTTGAAGTTATATATTCTCCATCAAAATCATTACCATTAAATATATCATTCTTTAAATCAGATTTTGTTAGATCACTTGGTGGTAATTGATTATCTCTTAAATATGTTTTTTGCCCTTCAATATTTGCATTTTTAAGTAAATTAACAATATCCATTTAGACCCTTTTTACATTTTAAATATTTTTTTATTATCCACAATGATATGTACATCCTACATATGCCATTTTATAATCTATATTTGAATTATATTCTCCTTCT
>CERI01018716.1_pt1 | contig 22368 bp, 11 predicted proteins | sample 350261 | NCBI WGS metagenome assembly CERI01 (sample SAMEA2620979, study PRJEB7988) | marine metagenome | isolation source: saline water (ENVO:00002010), including
GAAGTATACTTTTTATTTATAAATCATTTTATATTCTATTTCATTCTCTAATTCTATAATAAATTTATTTTTTATATAAAAATGTAATAAGTAATCTGTATTCTCTTTTTGTTTATCTATATATAAATAAATCGGTTTTTTTAAGAATTTTTTAGATATATTTATTATTTCAGTAGCAATACCTTTTCTACGATAATCTAAATTAATACATAATTGATTTAATAAATTATCATATATACCAACAAATCCGATTATTTCATTATTAATTTTATAAATTATAACATTAACATAATCCTTAAATCTATTAGTTTTAAAATTAAAATTAATTAATTTATTACATTCATTTATTTCTTTATCAGATAAATTATTAACATATTTAATTGATAGCATTTTAAAACTAAATAAAAAAATGAATATATTTTTATATAAATATAAATACATAAATATTTATAATGAATAATATAAATATTGAAGATATTTGTTGGGATATTTTAGATATTTATTTTCAAAAAGGTGGTGGTTCAGAAGCAAGTAATCCACTTGTTAAACATCAGATTGAAAGTTATAATAAATTTTTAGATTCAACATTAGAATTTATTATTAAAGGATTCAATCCTATTAAAATGTCTCCGCCTGTAAAATTTAATGGAGACAATAATAGTAATAGTTATATTTTTAATAATTTTAAAATTCATTTAAATGTTATAGATCCATCGCTAACAAAACCTTCATATTATTTACCAGATGGTACTCAGAGTATTATGACTCCTTATATTGCAAGAATGAATAATTTAACATATTCTAGTAATTTATATGTGAATGTCCATTTAGTAATTGAATCAAAAAATAGTGATGGTGTTACCGAAAAATTTGATAAAACTGTAAAAAATGTTTATATTGGTAAAATACCTATTATGGTAAGATCAAAAGCATGTTTATTACATCAAATTCCTGGATTCGGTGAAGAAAATAATAATGAATGCAAATACGATTATGGTGGATATTTTATAATAAATGGTAATGAAAAAGTGTTAATTTCACAAGATAGAATTAATGAAAATAAAACGCTTATATTTAAACCAAATAATAATGCATCTGGTATATATGCTGAAATTCGTTCTATGAGTGATTATAATTATTTACCACCTAAAACAACCAGTTTAAATATGACAGGCAAAGTTAATCATATGGGTCGTATTATTAGATTGAATACATCTTTTATTCGAAATGAAATTCCTGTATTTGTTATGTTTCGTGCATTAAATATTATTAGTGATAAAGAAATTATAGAACATATTGTATATGATATTGATGATTCTACTAATAATAAAATTATGAATGAGTTAATGGCGTGTTGTGAAGATGCGTGTGATATTCATAATAAAGAACAAGCAGAAAATGTTTTAATTAGAATTATGACAGGTGGTAATAATAAAAATATTGATACATTAGAATTATTACGCAATAATATAACAAATGATTTCTTACCTCATGTTGGTAAAAGTTATAGAAGGAAAGGAGTATATCTAGGTTATATGATTAGAAAAATGATAAAAATTCATTTAGGATTATGTGATTACGATAACCGCGATTCTTATATGAATAAAAGAATTGATACACCTGGTATTTTAATGAGTAATTTATTTAGACAATGTTATGGTAAAATGACTAAAGAAATTAAATGTTTAATTGAAAGAGAATTAAGTTTATGGAGAGCAAATAACACATTACAATCGTCAAGTGATATGATAACTGATAATAATATTCATAGATATTTTAAGCAATCATTATTAGATTCGTGGTTGAAATATTCATTATCAACAGGTAATTGGGGTATTAAAAGTATTGGTAGTTTTCAAAATATTAAACAAGGAGTTTCTCAAGTCTTAAATAGAATGTCTTACGCAAGTACTTTATCTCATCTTCGTAGAATTAATACATCTATGGAAAAGAATGGTAAATTAGTTCAACCTCGCAAATTAGATAATTCACAATTCGGTATGATTTGTCCCGCTGAAACACCAGAAGGTGCATCTGTTGGTTTAGTTAAAAATATGGCATTAAGTACTAATATATCTTTAGCAATGAGTAGCGTATTTATAAGAGAATTATTAGTTGATCAAGGTGTAATTATATTTAATGATCTATATACTTACGAATCTGATAATAATTGGAATATTAGCAAATATTTAAAAAACTTAGGTAATAATAATAATAATGTTATTATTATTATAAATGGTGATATTATAGGTTATCATTCTGATCCTGTGAAATTATATCAACAACTTAAACACTATAAAAGATGCGGTATTATTTATCCAATGACTGGAATATTATGGAATATTAAAATGGGTGAAATTATTATTAGTACAGAAGCAGGAAGAATGTTTAGACCTCTTTTAATTGTTGATGCAGATAAAAATACAGGTAAACGATATTTAAGAATTAGTAAAATATTACAAGACAAAAATATAACTTGGGAAGAATTTTCTAAAAATAAATCTTTTGATACTTTTATTGCACCATGTGCTGGATGTAATATAATAGATCATAATTATGATAAATATGAAGAAGGATTTATCGAATATTTAGATAGTGATGAAATTAATTTCGCAATGATAGCTATGAATAATTTAGAATTAGAAAAAGGTATGAAAGGTACTTCGTATCCTCCTTTTTATACCCATTGTGAAATTCATCCTAGCGTAATTAATGGTATATTAGGTGTAAATATTCCTTTTAGTGACCATAATCAATCTCCGAGAAATTGTTACCAATGTTTATCACAAAATGAAACAGTATTATTGAGCAATGGTAAATTTATCAAAATTAAAAATATCAAAATCGGAGATAAGGTTGTTTGTTTTAATCCAGAAACAAAAAAAACAGAACATACAAATGTTATTAATCATTATAATAAAATTACTAATAAAATTGTTTATGATATTAATACAATTAGTGGTAGAATTATTACAGCAACAAACGATCATAAATTTATAACCGATAAAGGTTGGGTAAAAGTTGAAAATTTTGATTATAACACAAAAATCGGTATTTATATGAATATTAAAGATAATACTATAGATGAAAACAATATTATAGATGATTATATTATTATGAATAATAATAATTTAAATATTAATTCAAATAATAATGTTTATTTTAATTTAGATATATTACCTTTACATAATAATAATAATAAATTGCCTATTATTGCTAGATTATGTGGTTATTATTATATTAATGAATTAAATTTTGATAATGATAATGATAAAATAGAATTTATTAATGATGTTAAATATATCGGATTTGATGAATATAATATATTTGATATTAGATTTGTAATATATATTAAAAAATTATGTAATGATATTTCATGGTTAAATAAATGTTCTAATAATATTCAAAAAGAATTCCTATCATCTTATCTTGTAGTAAATTCGAAAAAAAATACACCGGTTAATTCTTTCGATAATTTTATATATGATAATAATTTAATTATCGATTATATTATTGAAAAACAAAAACAACATGGTAATGATTATTATTATAAATATAACATTGATATTCATAATAATAATAATCTAGAATATTTTATGAAAAATTATGGTATTAGATATAATAATGAATTATTAAAAGAAGTATTTACTATATTTGAATATAATAATCATATGAAATTTATTCATAATTTTAATAAAAATAATATCAAACACATATGTTATTCATTAGAAAAATGGAAATCTATTATTACTATTGTGAATGATATATGTTTTATACCATATAATAAAAAAACTATTAGTAATAATAGATTAATTTCTGATATAACTGTCGAAAGTAATAACCATAGCTTTATTGGAGGTAATGGTTTTGCAGTTAGTAATTGTGCTATGGGTAAACAAGCATTAGGTATATATATGAGTAATTTTAATAAAAGGATTGATACAATGGGAAATATTTTGAATTATCCTCAAAAACCACTTGTATACACTAAATTATCAAAATATACATATAGTAATGAACTGCCGTCTGGTACTAATGCAATTGTAGCAATTATGACACATACAGGTTTTAATCAAGAAGATAGTGTAATGATTAATAAATCCTCACTTGATAGAGGATTGTTTACAAGTACATATTATAAAGCATTCCGCGATGTATGTACAAAAAATCATAGTACCGGAGAAGAAGAATTATTTATTAGTCCCGAATCCAACACAACTAATATGAAACCTTTCTCATATAAAAAATTAGACAAATCTGGATTTGTTCCCAAAAATACATTTGTAGATGGAAATGACATCATTATTGGTAAAATAATGCCTAAAAAAAATAATGGTGATAATATTAATCAAGATTGTAGTACATGTATGAAAGCAAATGACGAAGGTTATATTGATGTGAATTATACAAATATTAATAGCGAAGGTTATAAATTTTGTAAGGTACGAGTTCGAAATAACAGAAAACCAGAAATCGGTGATAAATTAGCTAGTAGAAGTGCACAAAAAGGTACAATCGGTATGATATATAATCACGAAGATATGCCTTTTACTAAAGATGGTATTACACCTGATATAATTATGAATCCGCATGCTATTCCTTCTAGAATGACTATGGCACAATTAATGGAATGTATCATGGGTAAGGCAGCGTGTCATATAGGTTCCACTGGTGACGCCACACCATTTACTAATTGCAGCGTTGAAAGTATTGCTAAAGTATTAGAATTATCAGGAATGGAAAGATACGGTAATGAAATTATGTATAATGGAAGAACCGGAGAACAAATTAAAACAGAAATTTTTATTGGACCTACATATTATCAAAGATTAAAACATATGGTTACAGATAAATTACATAGCAGAGGATCTAATGGACCAATAGTTATGTTAACTAGACAACCCTCAGAAGGTAGAGCTAGAAATGGCGGTTTAAGATTGGGAGAAATGGAAAGAGATGCTGTTTTATCACATGGCATGAGTTCTTTCCTAAAAGAAAGAATGCTTGATGTTTCCGATAATTATAGAATATTCTTATGTAAAAATTGCGGAGTAATGGCAAATATTAACCCTGATAAAAAAATATATAAATGTGTTAATTGTAATCAAAAAATTAATGTTATTCAAACTAGAATACCATACGCATTTAAATTATTATCTCAAGAATTATATACTATGAATATAATGATGAGATTTATTTGTAATTAATAAATGGATTAAATAATTTATATATTATATCCTTTTTAATAAAGATACTTTTATATTTTTTTTTTAATTAAAGGTACTTTTGGTAGTTTATTATAATATTTTTAAATTTAATGGTAATTTTTTAATATTGTCTAAAGAATATTTTGATTTATTTAAAGATTTAATTTCAATTGGTTTAAAAGATGCTATTACTGATAAATCACAATAACCATTTTTATCTTTTTTTCTATGTATCTTAATTCTAATTCTAATTTGTTGAGAGATATTAAATTCGGGAACATTAAAGTTACATATATCATTACCTAAATGATATAAACCATAATTACTAATTTGAATATAATAACATCCTTTAATTTTATATAATTCTTTAATACAATTTTTATCAACATTAATATAAATATCTTTCCAATTATTTTTAATATCAATCCAGTTATTATATGTAATTTTTGTTTTTAAAAATGGCGGAATACGACCATCAAATATATTTATTTTATCAATATTATTTTTAAAAATATTTTGACATTCAATAGGTAATTTACTATTTTTAGATGGTTCCCATTTTTTATTTATATTATTATATTTAATAGAACATTGCATCCAGTCTGGTGTAGTACATTTTTTAACTTCTATTCCAATTTTAATATTTGAAAAATTACATTCAAAATCATTATTATAACCAATATCTTTTTCCAATTGTGTATTAAAAAATTTATTATTAATTTTACAGTTTTTTAAAATATTATATATTTTTAATTCATAATTTTTACCAGAATTACGAATTTTATCTCCTATTTTAATATATGACATTAATATAATAATAATATGTTAAATCATTTTTTAAATTTTATTTTCTAATATTTCTATTCTTTTTTCTAATTTCTGTATATGTTTTACTAAATATGGTATTAATCCTATATAATTAACTGATTTATAATTATCTACACCATCTTTAACTAAATTTGGTAAAACTGTTTCAATTTCTTGTGCGATAAAACCTACATTACTTGTATTAGATTTATTTTCATCTCTCCATTTAAAACTTACAGCATTTAATTTTAATAACTCATCATTATATTCTATAGTTTTAATATCTTTTTTTAATCTTTCGTCTGATTGAGTTGTTGTGGAATATGCTGTTATATCAAATTGTGCGTGTAGACCATTACAATGTATAAAACCTTCACCCGTAGCACTTGCATCATTATATGCATAATTTGATATAGCATTATTCATTATTAATTGTTTATTGCTATCTAATAAACTAAACGAAGCAGTTGTCATATTTGTTCCATCGTTAAATACTAATTTAGGTACATGTAATTCAGTATGTGAATAATTTGCATTTTGAGAAAATTCCATTACATTATATGCTGTATTTCCAATACCTGTAGGATTAACAATTATACTTAATCTAGAATTGCCAATATTTATACATGATCCTCCGTGTGTAGAATTATAATTTTCTTTAATACCTATACTCCCAATACCATAATCAGACGAGTAATATGATGCAATAATTATTTTTGAATTATTGTTTTTTGAATTAATTGTTATAATCGCTTCATCATCTATAAAACTTGAAAATGGTAAAAATGTTGATATAGATATTTTAGATGTATCATATATATATAAAGGTGTTTCTAATGTATTCCATAAATCAGTTGTCGTATTAAATAAATTAATATTAAATATATTATTTATAGCAGGTTTATTAAAATAACCTTTATAAGTTTCTTTTGATATATATGCAGTAGAAATTTGTGCTGCCGTTAATATATCCTCTGATACTGCACTAGACATTGTACTATTGTCTGTAAAAGTTATAGTACTTACATTTAATGCTAAAGCGGAAGTTAATTTAGATGCCGTAATTGTCGCATCTGTTATATCTGATCCATTTAAACTACTTCCGTCAACTAATTGTAATGTAACAGGAGAACCTATATGATTAGCATTTATTGTACCAGTAACTGTTACATCCCCAGAAAATATAGAATTTGGTACTAAGGAAGTTGTTGTTCCATCAATTTGTAATAATGGATTATTTATAAAACTAGCGTCTATTGAACCATATATTGTACTAACACCTGTAAAATGTGTATTTCCCGGTGATGTAGTAATTGTTGTTGCTTGTCCATCAACATCTATTGTAACATCATTTATAAACTCGACAGGTATATCCCCATAAATATATGCACGACCGCCTATTTTTGCACCACCAGTTGATGTTAAAGTAGCAGATGCTGTTATTGTTGCATTATTAATAAGTGATACATCTACTGACCCAGCATTAATTTCAACAGTATTTATTTTTGCACCAGTAGTTGATGTTATAGATGCTGTATTAGTTAAAGTTACACCATCCCCAATAACAGTTGTATCTACTGTTCCGGTAATATTTATATTCTGTAATTTTTTAGTAGGATCATTTATAATAAGCATTTCACCTTGAATCGGTGTATTATCTGGAATTAGTGTTGGATCAATAGAATTTGCTGCAAAATTAAACATTGATGGTGCATTAACAAATTGATGTCGTCCTAATCCATGATTAGATGGATCAATAAAACCAGTTTTTAATTTAGATGAATCTATTATAATAGAATCTGGATTAATTAATAACGGATCAATACTTTGTTCTGGTATTGGAGTAGTTAATGTTACAGAAGCTAATGCATTAGCAGTATTTAATTGATCGGGTGTAATTATTATATCTCCAATTAATGCTGGATCTAATTTTATGATTGTTGTATCAATTGCAACATGTTCTAATTTATTTATATATATACCATTTCCATCTTTTGTTAGATCAAAATCATCTGGTTTTAAATGAATATTGCTTAAAAATGCAGGATTTAATTTAACAGAATCTGTATTTATACTAACATTTGATAATTTCCATGTAAATTCATCTTCAAATGTATCTAAATCAGTAGGATATAATATTATATCATTAATAGTAGCAGGATTTAATAATCCCCTTTGTGGTATAAAATAATCATAAATAGTGCTATTTATGATTTCAATATAGTCATTATGTCTTAAATCTGTTATACCAAATGTATTCCATTCCGCTATAGTAAATGTTGTTTTATTAGTATTTTGTATAGCACTTTCTAAATCAGTATATCCAGTTAATTTTCTACCATATGATGGTTCTGTATTTCCTATAAATATCCAAACTAAACCCGACGGTATATATGATGTATTTAGATTAACTGTTAACGAGTTCTCTTTAAATGCAATATCTTCGGGTCTGACTTGTATATCAGCTAAAACACTAGGATCTAATTTAGATTGATCAAAATTAAGTGTAACATTTTGTAAATATGAACCAACTACATTAGTATCAATTTGTTCTGCAGATAAATTTAAATTAGCAATTATATTAGGTTGTATTTTTTCAGAACCAGTTAAAACTACACTAGTATTAATTAGTGTAGTAGAATCAATATTACTAGATGGTACATAAATTGTTGTTAAATAATCGTCATCTATTTCTCCAAACAATGTAATAGCAGGTAATTGAAAACCCGTCGTTCCATAATTTTCTAAATCTAAAATATTAACCTCTATATTTGTCAATATACTTAATGGTATTGAATTAGTTGAAGATGTTATTTTTGTAATTCCAGTAATATTTGTGGTAATATCAATATTGATAATATCAATACTAATATCCGTTAATCTATCGAAAGGAATTTTAATTAAACTATCCGATGATGTAATATATGTTATACCTCCAATTTTTTTATCACCTGTAAAATCTAAAATATTTATATCCAGATTCGCAACACTAATATTACTAATATCTATTAAAGAAGAAGAATCATTTATTATATTAATCGTATTTGTTAAAGTACCACTTATATGAGATAATGAAAGACTTGAAATTGCTAATTTATCTCCACTGATTTGTCCAAATAATTTATCACTAGTAATTGTATTATTTGCAATATTAACATTTGTAATACTATTATTTGCAAATTTAGAACCTTTAATTAAAAGTTGATTATAAATATCACCTGGTGTATCATATGCTGTTGATGGTAAATCTATTAAACCAACACCATCAACCCAGCCTCGTGCATATAATTCAGTAGATGTTAAAGTATCATCAATATTTGATGTTTTACCCATATATCCTATAATATTTTCTGGTCCAATTGCATTATTAGCAAGTGAATTATTAGTAATAAATGATAAAGGTACCGCACTATAATTGACAACACCACCACTAATATTAAATTGTTCTTGAACGTAATTAACTAATTGATTAGATGTTAGCAAAATATTATCATCTATAGATTCTATATCAATATCTAAATTAATTAAATCGAGTGAATTCATTTCCCAATTATAAGAATTATAATTATATGATAAATATCCTTTTAATCTATTACCTTCTATGGGTATATTAAAATTATAATATTTTATAATAATTATACCAGACCCTCCGTGTCCCCCAATTCCATTTACAATTCCATTGCCATCAATATCAAAACCTCCGCCACCCCCACCTCCAGTACTTTTACCCCCATCGCCTCCAGAATTTGCTAATATATCTGGATCTAAACTAGCATGTCTAGATTCGCCATTATTATATCCGTCCCCCCCTAATGCTGTTTCCATTAATGTAGTCGCTGATCTAATTGCACCTGCGCCACCACCGCCATCGCCACCTATAGGAAGTACACCATATTTAATACCATTCTGTTCTGATGTACTCGTATCGCCATTATTATGCCACCTAGATGCTCCGCCGCCCCCTCCCCAATAATAACCATTATTACCATCTGTTTTATTATAGAATATATCACTAAAAATACCAACATTACCCTTAACATTATTATTATCTACATTAGCATTTCTATCTGAAGTACCACCATGCCCTCCCGGTTGTGTGTTTGCGACAATTTTACCTATAAATTCATCAAATTGAGAATTAATATTATATGTACCACCAATACCACCATTACCCTTTGTAAGATCATCACCATCACTTTGACCTGCTTTACCACCATATGCAATTACACCAAAAGCTTCAGTATTATATCCATCGGTTTTAACAGAGCCACCATTACCAACCTTCATATTATATGATTTGCCAGCAACAATACCAATATGTTCAGCTTGAATAACGCCTCCTCCTCCTCCACCACCAGAATTAATACTTTCGGTTCCACCACCACCGCCACCACCACCAACTAATAATATATCTATTTCACAATCATATCTAAATTCAACTAAATATGAAGTTTGTTGTGTTTGGAAATTATCATTGTATTCTAAAATTAAATATTCGCAATATTCAGGATCAGGATTAGTATTTGTATAATCAATATTACAATTATAATATGATGTGAATTCTGCAATATTATGATTTATTTTTGGACTAAATATTGTTGCTAATTCTAAATTTGAAAATTTACTAAATGGAATTAATGGTATTCTATCAATATTAAGTTCCCCATTACTAATATTACTAGTATGTAATGTAGAAATATTCGTTGTAATATTATTTATATAATTAGAAGTATCATTATGTAAATATAATATATTAGAATTAACTGTATTAATATAATTAGAATTATTTATATTTAAATTACTAGAATAATAATATAAAATATTACTTGTATAATCTGTATAATTAGAACTATTTCCTAATTCAATTGTTAAATTATCGGATGCATCATTTAATTTATTTATTAAAATATTACATGTATCTGCTACATATTCATTTAATAACCATTTTCCTTGAATCCAATTATATTCTAAATAAGTATTAGTTAATGTTGCAATATCTGCTACTTGACTAATAAATTCATTTTTGATAATAAATTTATATTTTATTAATATAATCCCTGCCGCACCATTTCCCCATTCTGCCGGACCATAACCTCCGCCACCACCAGTATTAGATAACGCATCACCAGTAGCTGCGTCGCCACGCGATAATCCACTAACATCAACTCCGCCGCCACCACCATGACCCCCAACTTGCTGATATGATCCCCCGTCACCGCCGAAATATTTATTATTACCAGCATTTTGACCCATAGTTGGATATGAAGTATTAAATATATTATAAGTCCAATTCGCAATATATAATGTACCTGAATCGCCTTCGCCATAAAAATTATGAATAGCATTGCCACCTTGTGCGATTAAATTATTATTCTGACTAATAAAACTAGAATTAGCTCCATTAGTTGGAATACCACTAGATAATCCAGATCCAATACCACCATTACCAATTGTAAGTTCAATATCAGTATTAGCGGGAATTATAATATTTTCTAATTTGATTAATTGTCCACCTTTTCCACCACCACCTTTAACAGGAATAAAATAATAGTTAGTTGTTCCATCATTGTATTCAATATATGAATCATCAGTTATAGTAATACCATAAGCATTCCAATCTGCGAGTGTAAATATCTTATAATCTAATATACCTGCAAATGTATTTTGTAAAGCTGTGTTAATTATTTTTTGACCCGGTGATGGTTCAGTATTTCCAATATATACCCATCTTAAACCAAATGTAATAGAACCTCCACCACCACCTCCTCCTACAATAAGGACATCACATTGTATACTATCCTTAACATGTATTCTATAATTAGTAATAGAATTATCAACAGATTGATTTAAAAATTTAAAATAATGATTTCCATTATAATCATTATCAATTAATGAATCATCTGGAAATGTTGAATCGCCTATAGTATATATATTATCATATATTGTTGGAAATGTTGTTATAAAATTACTAGTACCAGTATTATCTACATCAATTAACGGTTCTTTATATGAAGTAATACGAATATCTCTTAGTGGTGGATCGGGAATTTCTAAATTATCAAGAGGTATATTTGGTATAATATTAATATTTAAAACACCATTATCATTTATGAAATTATTATTTATATTAGAAGTATGAATATATGATTTTGCTAACTCAATGGGAAAAATATTACTTGTAATATCAAATACAACATTACTATGTATATTAGAAACATTAATATAAGTATCATTATTAATATCTTTATAAAATAATGTATCACTATAAGTATTGCCACCAATATTAAAAGTTGTAATATCATTATCAGTAATTATATCAGTACCAATTGAAACATTTATTTTATAATTATTATCTATAGATGATTTAATATCATTAATATTAACACAAAATGCTGATGTATTACCATCTATACCATATATTTTTGTACTACCATAAATATTAAGCATATAATCAGTATTTTTCACAATATCTTTGAAATATCTTGGATAATTATATAAATACTCTGTATTATTAATTTTAGTATCATTATGTGGTACACCAATAGATACTTTATATGTAGAATTACTAGAATTATTTTTTAATAAATCTGTATGTAATTCACTATATGGATAATAATAATTACCATTAACTATAATGTAATTTGTTAGCATTAAATTTTCAATTTCTAAATCCGTCCATTCCGCTAAAGTTAAAGTATCACGTGTTTGTAAATATCCTGAAAGTGTTGCATTAATTATTGCATTACCTACAAAAGAACGCGGTGAAGTACCATTATTCGTCCATTTTGTACCAAATAATGGATCTGATAATTTAATATTTTCTGGACCTCTATTATCAATACATATATTATAGTTTTCGCCTAATGTAATCATATTGTAATCATCGGAAATATGTTGTAATATATGTCTAGTATTTAAATTATGAAATTTAGTATCAAAACTTTCATCAAAATCATTAATATAACTAATCTCAAAAATATTTTTTTTATCATCACTACCACCCACAAGAGGTGCTAAATTTTTAAAACCAGCACTTTTAATAGTAGAAAAATATTGTAATTTAGAATTAATATGAGATTTTAATGAGAAAGAAGGATTATTACCATATATTGAAATATCAGGATGAATTAAATTATCTTTAGATGTATCAATATTAATAATTGAATTGTGATATTTATGTTGTTCTGTATATATGTCATAATGTTGATTTTTACTATAATTAGTGATATTATTTTGTTTAAAATAATAAGTAGTACCAGATATATCAATATTAATAATAGAATTAACAAGTATATTAATATTAATATTATTAACTTCAGTAGATGTTAATACAATATCATCTAAATTATAAGTTTTAGTATTATTATGTGTAGCTTTATTAATTAATAAAATTTTTAGATCTTGATTAATAATTTCATCATAATATGTATAATTATTAATAATGTTTTGTTTAAAATAAAGAACATTACCATCAATATTAACAGATATAAATGAATTTATAGGAATATTATCAGTAATAGTTGCGAGATCAGTAGATGTTAATGTAATATCTTCATAATTATAATCAACAGTACTCAACAATGTAGCTTTACTTATAATTAAACTTTTAAAATTAGCAGATGTAGTAGTTATAGAAATATTTTCCCATTTAATTCCATAAAAAGTTGGATTAATATTAATAGTAGAATTATTAATATTAATGTCTGAAGATATATTATTTGTAATATTATGAACGTCTAAATTATCTAAATTAAATAATTGAGTATTATTAAAATAAATTTGACCTATATTTGATAAATTATTTTTATCAAAATTTATAGTATTATTATTATCAATTGTAGTAATAATATCAGTTTCTATTTTATTGAAAATACCTCTTTTATTTTTAGAATATACAGAATATTCATATGAAAATCCATGTGCACTATTACTAGTAATGGGTAACTCATCTATATTATTAAAAGTTAAAGTACCATCGGCAGTAAATGCAGAAGTAAATAAATCATTTTTAGAAAATTCGAAAAAGTTAGGTTTAGGAATAATATTGGATTCTAAATTATAAAACCGTTGTTTGAAATTAATAAAATTATTATAAACATTCTTACTAATGTGTATTGCAAATATATTTTCGCCATCAACAACATGTTTAATACACGTAAATTTTTTAAAATAATTATCTGTACTACTACTTATATAACTTTTAATTTCGGTTGGTGTATATGCAAAAATATCGTTATTTGCAAGATACTCCACCAATTCAGCCCGCTCACCATCTACTTCAGATTCAGTAGAAATATTAGGCGCGCCAGCCAAAGGAGTCTCAGGAGTTGTGGGCAAATTAATAGGAATAAGTATAAAATGTTGATATAAATATTGTGGTAAATTTGGTGTAACTAATGTATGTTGCTTAATTTTAATACTACTAGTAATATTTAATAATTGTAATTCAAAATCTCTTCTATTTTCAGGAATATCACTTTTAAATAAGAAATAAGAAGGATATATAATATGATTTGTTTTATATGAATCACCAATAGTATTTGTCCACGATTCTACCTTATAATCATATTTAATTTCATTTTCATTAAATTGTAAATTTAAACGATTATATAAAATATTATAAATATTTTCATTTTCCACATTTAAATTACAACTATCACTAATTTGTAAATTCAATTTTGTATAATCATAATCAATAATAGTACTGATTTGTTGTGCATGAAGAAAATAATATCTATGACCTTGAATTGTATAATATAATTTTGGATAATTATCATCATTTAATGTAATAGGAAGATCCGCATCTAAATTAGCATAATTACTACAATAATTATTTTTATAACTATTAAAAAAATCTTCTTCATGTTGTGATGAATCAAAAACAGAAGGTATATTTTGAAAATAAACACTTGTAAAAATTTTTTGCAAATAATAATCATCGCGATCTGTAGTATGCCATAAATAGTTATTTGAACTATTATAATTAATATTTAATTTTAATAAAGGATTATCAATATTAATATTATTAGAATTTACAATATCTAAATTTAATCTATCGTCATTTCTATTAATAAATAATAATGAATTATTATAATTTTTACTACCTATAGTTATATTACCATATTTATTAATATTAAATGAATCCCCGTCATAATTTCCCTTATGATTAAATAATAATTCTATATCAGAATTAGTATTAATATTAGATGATACATAATCATTATCATAATCATTTATATATATATAACTATTTCTATTTTTTTCATTATAAATGTCATCACAATTTCCAATATTAATAAAACCATTATTATCAAATTTAATAATAGTATCATAATTATCAATATTTAAATCGTTATTACTACAATGTTTAAATCTTCTTAATTCTATTATATTATCTGAATCATGATTATAAATGTTATTATTTAAAATTAACGGAGTAAAACTTTCAATAGCTATATCTTCATTATAATTAGTTCTTCCAACATTAATATCATTAAAAACATTCGTACCAATTTCAAAATTTTCTATTCTAACATTGTTTGCCGCATTTATAGGATGTATATGTTCTGTATATAAATTATCAACAATTAAATCACAATGAAATGATGCATTAGTTTTATTAAAATTTAATAAGGAAGCATCATTATCTGAATTAATAATAATAAATTTGTTAGTATCGTTTAAATTAATTTTAATATCATAATTATTAAAATTAATTTCATTATCTTCCCTATTAACATTAATAATATTTGTTGTTGTATCAGATAAATTATTAATATTATTAATATTTAAAGCATTATGAAAATCTAAATTGATATTACTATGTTTTAAAGCAATATTACTAGATGATATACTAAACATATAATCATTTTCATCATATATACCATTTACATTTTGGTTACTAGTAATAATAAAATTAGAATTAATGTAACCAATTGAATATGTGTTTTCAAAACGCATCGTTAAATTACTATATATACCATACTCTTCATCTGTAGGATCATTATTGTTTACGAATACAATAAGATCACTTATTTTATCAGAATTATTTAATTTAATAACATTATCTGGAGTACCTTCTTCTATTTGACCTAATGTAAGACCCCCAACTTTGATAACCATACTTATTATAAAAAGATATTAATCTTATTTCTAAAAATATTTAATATTTATATATTTATATAAAAATATAACAAATAATATATTTAATATTATTAGATCTAATAATGGAAAATTTAAATGAAACGATTACAAATATCACTTATAGTATATCTCAAACAAAATTAACTATTGTATATAGTAATTCATCGGTCGAAGAGTTAATATTAAATGCAACAACTTATATAGCAATATTTGATAAATGGTTTATAGAAACCCCAGTATTTATAACTGATAAATATAAAGCAATAATAAAGGCATTAAATTTTATTAAAATAAGTAAAACAGTTGAAAAATCTAAAAATGAATTAGATACCTTCTTTTCTAATACTACAAATGCATTAAATTTTTTTAATTATGCAAGAAGTAGAAAACCATTAATTGAAGCCGAAAAACTAAAATGGACATCAAATTTTGCGGTAAGTACATCAACTAATTAAAAATACGTTAAATAAAAATAATTTAATTAATAAATGAAAATATTAAAATATATAATTTTATACTGTTATTATATATCTGTGGTATTCGGATACAATTATATATTTAATATAGGATCAACTGGATTATTATTACCATATAGTTTAGGAATTGTAGGATATATAAAAAAAAATATTAATGTGAAAAAATATGAATTATTTGGTACATCAGGTGGGGCATATTGTTCTTTATTATATAAATATGAAGAAGATTTATCAAATCATGATTTTATATGGAAAAATATATTTGAATTAGATGAGAATACAAAAATAGATTTATATAATTTACATGATTTTCAAAATAATACTACAAATAATTTATTAAAAAGATATAAAAAATATAAAATTGATAATAATAAAAATAAAAAAATATATATTATTGCAACAAAATATAATAATTTTATAAGTAAAGAAAACATAATATTTGATAATTTTGATAATATTGAAGATTTAATATATAAATGTTATTGTAGTTCATATATACCATATATATCGGGCAATACATTATATTATAAATATAATAATAATAAATATTATGATGGCGCATTTAATTCAGATTATTCAAAAAAATATAATTATATAAAAAATAATAAACTAATTAATAAAATAAATATAGTAAATAATAAAAAAAATATATATATAAATTGTAATATATGGGGTAGAAAATTTATTAATTATCAACATTTTTTAGATTATAATACATCAAAATTATTATTCAATAATGGTTGGTATGATACAAAAAAATATTTTGAAAGCATCTTATAAAAAAATGATATTTCTTTTCTTTTTTTAAATAAAATGAATTGTAATAGTAGTCAATCAAATGACGATTATGATAATTTTATAAATAAATATCATAAAATTTCATGGAGATATGCGAGATATTATCTAGAATATGATAATATGCTATCGGATTATAATAATTTAAAAAAAAATATAATAATTGAATATGAAAATAATTTAAAAAATTTAGGACATCCGACATATATAGCGAAACAACTGGCGTTAAATAATATAAATAGTTCAGTAAGACTTAATTTAAAAAAAAAAAATTTATTATTAATACAAAATTATATAGAAGTTATCGAATTGGATTATAATAAGTATTATAATTATTATAATAATAAAGATTGAAAAATATTATTATTTAATATAACTTAAAGTTAAATATTGCCCATAATACAATTAATATAATACTTATAAATATAATAATTAACCAACATAACGTCCAATTTATATTACTAATATATATAACTTCTTCTGAATTCCTAATTTCTACAATTATTGCATTTCTTTCCGTATTTTTTTTTTCAAATTTAATATTATTGCATTCTATTGATTTAATATTATTACAAGGATTAATAATTATATAATCCGGAATATTTTCTTTTATATCGATATATGCTAATGATAAAGTATCCTCATTATTATAATTCATAATATTTTTTAAATATTTATATATATCATTTTTTAAAAAAATGACTTGCTAATAATAATATTTAAATTATGTTTAATTATATAAATTTAATAAATGAAATGGTTAGGTATTACTTAATAATAATAATAGGATTATTTACAGTATTTATTTTAATAAAATTATATATACTAATTAAAAATATGATACAAAATAGAATTAAGCAAAAAACTTTAAAAAGAATATATATAATAAATAATGAATTACAGAAAATTTATAATAATAATTTAAAAGAATTTAATAAAATTATTAAAACCAATGAATTGTATTTAGAATATAAAAATAGAAAATTATATAAAGATTAACCCCATTAGTATATTAAGAGAGTGATAATATTATAATTATATTTTTTTTATATTAAGTATAACTCATAATTTTGAGTATGTCATCATGCCCGAGTGGTCTAAGGGGTCAGACTTAAGATCTGATGTGCATAGCACGCGTGGGTTCGAACCCCACTGATGACAAAACTTTATAGTTATAGTTATATTTATAAACTATATTATTCATAATAATATATAAAGATTTTAAATAATTAAATAATTAAATCATCCAAATAATTAAATAATTAAATTAATAATAAAATATGTCAAAACAAATTTATGAAGTAGAATTAATTGGTGGTTTATGTAATAAATTATTTTGCTTATTTAGTGCTTGTGATATAGCTATAAAATATAAAATAAAAATATTAGAACCTTTTTTTGATAAAACATTATTTGGTGAAATTTATGATTTAGATTATTTTAATAATAATATGAAAAAATTAAATAATGAAGAAAATATTATAATACCTTATAAAGATAAAAATAAATATAATATTTCAAAAATATATACATGTTTGTGGGTATATTCAGAACATATATTAAAAGAACAAAGAATTAATAATATAATGAATTATAATTGCATGAATATTCAAGTTTTACAAAATTTAAAATTAAATAAAGATAATTTAGAAATAGTAGATAAATATATAAATATAAATACAAAAAATGGTTTACATATTAGAATAGAAAGTGATTGGATTGTTACATCTTTTTTGAAAATAGATATAAATAAACTAATAAATATGTATAAATTAAAATGGAATAACGAGGATGTTTTTTTTACAACAGGCGAAAATCAAAAAAATGTTGCTGAAAAATTTACTAATAATAATATAAATTCGGTATATTGTTTTGATAATAATAAAGCTTATATTATAAATGCTGCAATTAATTTTGAATTATGTTGTAGAACAAAAATATTTGTAGGTTTAACGCAAAGTACTTTTTCTAATCTAATTACATTAAAAAGATATTTAACAAATATAAATAATTCATTTATTTATAACTATAATGATGAAATAATATTAAGAAAAGATAAAGGATTACAACCTTTGGCAATTAATGCAATTAATAATAATGTTTTAATAGAACAATAGTTTTTTTTTTATTAAATATAATTCATAATTTTGAATATGTCATTGTGCCCGAGTGGTCTAAGGGGGCAGACTCAAGTTCTGCTGTACTTATGTACGCGTGGGTTCAAATCCCACCAATGACAAAAAATTATTAATTATATTTTTAATAATTGTTTGAATGCCTGGCGAAACCGTAATTATCGAGGAGCGTCGCTCACAACTGATATAAGTAACTTTGAAAAAAAATTTTTAAAATTAAAAAAATGGTTTAATGCTTCACCCCGTAACCCCAAAAATCAAACCCGCACCCCGTAACCCCAAAAATCAAACCTGCGATTGTTACCGCACGTTGCGTCGCTGCCGCAGGCACTGCGATCGTTGTTAGCGTAGTACACACAGCTCGAGCCGCCGCCAGGGCACGTGTATCTGGAGCAGATCCCCCCCTCATTATCATAGGTGTCATAATTCGCGCACAGCGCCACAGAATCGCCTGCCTTTATATTCACTTTTTCACCTTTTCCCACGTTGTTGCCGTATCCGTTTCCGTACACATGTCCGGCGGATGTGATCTCGCCCATACAGCTCGTTGGCATCCCCGCCTCGTATCTGCCCCACATAGTTGGCGCATTGGCTGGCGAGCAACTGGATGATCCAGCGTTGGAGACTTGGCAAGCGGGGCACACCCTGCAAGAGGAGCCGTCGGTTTTATTGTTGTACTGGCCGGCGGAGCACTGGTAACAGCTGCGATTCGCGTGGGGGTTGATGCCCCACTGCCAGCTATAATTGCCGCCGTAGCCAGTGTTGCAACCGTCGCAACGTTTAGCTCCGTGTGTCGTGCAGCCATTCGGATCAAACCAGCCGCCAGGGCAGCCAAGATGACATACGTTATTTTCACATGTGCCGTCGCGCGGATCTGCATTGTTTGATATGCATGCAGCGTGCTGTGTATTCCCACATGTCCTGTCAGTGGCACTCCGGCAGGTCTCACAATTGCCAGAAGATGTACGGGAAACATAATCCGTAATGTCGAGTATACCTCCATCCCTATCATATCCACCACAACCCGCCGGGTGCTGCCCTGACGGACAGCTAGGGCAGATACTGCACTCCCCCGGGTTTACACCCTGTGCCCCTGCGACGGGGGCGCTGGTATCTGTGGCGCTGGCATCTGTGGTGCTGGGATCTGTGGCGATGGAAGACAAACCACAGTCAGATTTATATTGGCCTCTCTCGCACATCGCGCAAGGTTCGCAAGTCCCCGAATTCCGCACCCCTATCCCCGGGCCCTCTGTGCCAGTTGCAATGCCACAATTTGCTCTGTATTCCCCTACAGGACACGCTTTGCATGTTTCCCATACTGGACCATCAGCCTTAGTACATGATAATAAATAATGTGTGATATGCTCTGTTCCATCGCCGTCCGCTACTTTCTGGTCTGCTCCTGCCTCTGTAGGACAGTCATTGCAAACTCCTGCGTCCGTAATGGAGGTATCAGTCGTATTTTTGTATTTATTATATCCACATGCAACGCATTCATATCGTGGCGAGGCGGCGGGAGTTAATTTAGAAAGTAATTTTTTTTCATAACCTGCATAACAAAGATCACAACTTATTTTATCCTCACTATCTGTATTATCTGCCCTCCCACAGGTTCCGACATCTGCCCTCCCACCAGGACATTCGCACACATTAGTTTCACATGTTCCTGTGTTTCCGTCTCCACAGTTATTTATATGGCTATGTAACTCGCACGCTTCCTCCGCCGAGGTATAATTCTCCGTTCTAGTAGTACCATTCGCTTCAAGTAATTCCACACTCACCTGCGCCCCCTTGCATGGGATACATTTATCGATAAATCTGTTGTCACGATCCGACCAGGTGCCAGAAGGGCACGGCTCACACGTATAAGTATTGTCAGCGTCAGTATCATTAGATTTTAAATAATATCCTGCATTACATTTTTTACATTGGACCCCTCTCTTTTTACATATTGTTGGATTATCTACGCCATTCTCCCAGTTGCCCGCCTGGGTACCATTCGGACACGAGCAGTCGGTGCATTGGGTTTCCACATTACATACCCCTGTGTCTCCCTTCTGAATCGGAAGCGTCCGAACATTCGTATTAATACATTTCTCAGTACCGTTACCATCCACCGTACATAACTGTGTAACTTTATCCATATATACATTTGTAAAGTCCCGAAAATCAATATCACTACCATATATATCTATGTTACTATCGGAATTTGAAACTCCTATTGATGTAATCTCGCGATCTATATAAAATAATTCAATACTATAATATTCCTTTATATTTATATAAATTAATAAAAGTAATATTATAATTAAAAAGATAAATAGATATATATAATACATTTTATACTTAATTTTATTGAAAAGGATATTTTATTTTTTTAATTTTTTTTTTTTATAAAAACATAATAAAGGAGTATCAATATCATTTTTAAGATAATTATGTTTTAATTTATCCGATTTAACTAATTGATTTAATGATATTAAAGCACTTATATTATCCTTTCTATTTGATTTTAAAATTTTACAATATTTAATCTTTTGTTTTATTAATTGAGGAATATCTAATTTGATTTTTTTATCAGATATTCTATCATTCATTTTTTTTAATAACCAACCATTTTGTGTATTCAAAAATTTAAATTTATATGTTTTAATGCCTTTTTCAATTAATTTATTTTCAAATTTAATATCTTTATTTGCATTAAATAATTGTTTATATGTAACATATACATTATAATCTTTATCATATTTAATTTTAGTATATCCATATGCATTATATATATAATGATCTGATATATTAAATATA
>CERI01284310.1_pt1 | contig 22322 bp, 21 predicted proteins | sample 350261 | NCBI WGS metagenome assembly CERI01 (sample SAMEA2620979, study PRJEB7988) | marine metagenome | isolation source: saline water (ENVO:00002010), including
ATAATAACCAAGAGATCCAGGTAGGGGGTTTACTTCATTAAACCAAATTTCATCACTTTTTTCATCGCTTAAGAAGTCGATTCTTGGGGCGCCATTAAAATTAAATATTTCCATTAATTTAATAGCACTATCTTTGATAAATTTTTCATTCTTCTTTGATAATTTTGGGTTAATCTCTCGAGAAGAAGAGGCCATTCCTTGCGAAAATGGTGATTGTAATTTATTATCAAAATCATTGCCATCATTAAGATATTTATCTTTAAAACAAAGGAGATTATCGTTTTTAATAGGTTTTTCAATGGCTGATAATTCAATTTTATCTGATAAGCATTTAGTTATACTAATATTATATTCGACTAAATTTTCAACAAATGGTTCAATTAAAGCCATATCATCAATTTGAAAAATTGTTAATAATGCTTCAAATAAATCATCTTCATTCGTCACTTTTGAAACAGCAACACTACTACCTAAATTACATGGTTTAACACATAATGGAAATTTAAGATTAATTTCAGATAGAATATTTTTTTTGGATAAGGATTTAGGTTTTTTGATAATTTGATCATTTAATACAGATATATTATGATCTTTGAGTATTTTTTTAGTTAGTGATTTATTCATGAATATTGAAGAGGTAAAATGATCAGTGCCAGTAAAAGGAATGTTAAGCATTGATAATAATCCTTGAATTTGCCCATTTTCTCCTGCTCCACCATGAAGAGCAAGAAAGGCAACATCGAAGAAGATTTTATTTTTCTTTTTAAAAAAAGAGTTATTTTCAATCTCAAAAAAAGGTCTTAAATTATGATTGGAGCATATTTTTAGAGATATTTTATGTAATCTATCTTTTATATTTTGGCTAAAATGATAATTTTTGCGATTAAGTAGCTCATCTCCACTATACCATTGACCATTTTGATCAATATAAATTGGAATTGGCGTATATTGAGTTGAGTCAATTGCCTCAAATATTTGCAACCCAGTTAAAATACTAACATCATGTTCAACCGAAACTGAGCCAAAAATAACGGCTATTACTTTTTTATCTTGTGTCATTACTGCTAATTTAAAATATCAACTAATTTATCAATAAATTTATTCTTATTAATTATGCTTTTACTATTTTTAATAAGCTCTTTTGATAATTTATTATTTTCTAGTAATTTGGTTAAATTTTTTATAAGATCTTTCTGGGATTTAGCAATTAAACAGCCATTATTTTTTTCAAGATTTTGATATATCTCCTTAAAATTAAAAAATTTTTCACCACTAATAACTGCGCAATCAAGTTTTATAGCTTCGTAAGGGTTATGGCCGCCAATATTTTCTATAGAGCCACCAATAAATGTAAAATTACATAATTTGTAAAAGATACCTAATTCATTCATTGTATCTACCAAATATATTTGTGTTTTATTTGTTATTTTGTCATTGGCACTTCTGATTGCTACATTATATTTGTCAAATATTTTGGCAATATTTTTTGATCTATTAATATGTCTGGGTATAATAATTAGCAATAAGTCGCTAAATTGCTTTTGTAATTCATTATAGCAATCAAGTAATATTTCTTCTTCTTTATCATGAGTACTTGAGCATAGTAATATAGGTCTATTATTAATTTGCTTTGATATTTTTGACAATTCCTTATCATCATATAATAAAGGCTTGCTTTGGGATTTTAAATTACCAAAAAATAATACTTCACTTTTTGTAAGATTTTTAAATTTGGCAATGTCATTTTTATCTTGAACAATAATTTTGTCAAAATTGCTGAATATATTAATAAAAAATAACTTTTTAGCAATTAGCCAAAATTTATATGATTTAGGAGATATTCTAGCATTGATTAGATTGAGCTGACATCCTAATTTCTTGCTTTCATATATTATATTTGGCCATATTTCTGACTCAATAAAGAATATTTTGCTAAATTTCCAGTAATTTAGGAAAGATCTAACGCAATATAATGAGTCGATTGGTAAAAATTGATGAATTACTTTGTTGTCATATTTTTTAATTTCTTGAGATATAATTTGATTAGAGCTGGTAGTGGTTGTTGTTAATATGATGGAGCATGATTTATCAGTTTTTAGTATTTGATCAATTAATATTAGTGCAGAATTTGCCTCTCCAACACTAACAGCATGAACCCAATATAAATTACCGTCAGGTCTCTTAATAGAGGTATTTCCAAATCTTTCATTTAATCTTTTTTTATCTTCTTTGCCCTTATAAACTCTATAAAAAAGCCATAATTCAATAAATGGAAATAATAATATAGATAAGATTTTATATAATGATAACATAATTAATATCCGCCGGCTGATTTAATGAAGAATTTTTTTAATTTTGGAATTTTATTAATAGCTAAAAGTCCAAATTTTCTCATTGCACCTATTGCAATTGATTTAGTATCAAAAATTGAATTTAAAATATCTGTTGCAGCGGCAATTTTAACTGCATTAAATCGCGCTTTTCTGTTATATTCTTCAATCAAATTTTGTGAATCTATCGCTATTGCATTGAGGTAATTTTTCTTTATTAGATCTCTAAGAATTTTAATGCTAGAAATTGCTAAATTAAAACCCTGTCCTGCAATTGGATGTATTGCGCATGAAGAGTCGCCTGCTAGAATTAATTTTTTGCTGTAAAATATCTCAGATTCGATTAATCTTAGCGAATATGTAAATTTTTTAGAAATTGATTCAATCTCGCCTAATTCATGTGAAATTTTTTGACTAAGTTGGTTTGAAAAATCTTTATTACTTAATCCAAGATATGCTTTTAAATGGCTATTTTTAACTATCCAGACTATAGTAGATTGATTTTGACTATTTAATGGAAGTACTGCCAATGGTCCTCCAGGATAGAACTTTTCCCAAGCACAATTATTATGAGGTTTTTTATGCTTAATATTAAAAACAATAGCAGTTTGTTTGTAGTTTTTTTCAATGGTATTAATATTAAATTTTTGTCTTAAATCAGAGAATTTACCATCACATGCTAATATTAATTTTGAATATATGTTCATGCGATTATTTAAGGTAACCATAGATTTATCGTGACAGACTTCTTGATATATATTTGGGCAATATGTTGTTATATTTTCGCATTGAGCAATTTTTTTTCTAAGAGAATTGTGTATTTTGTAGCTTTCGATAATTTGCCCTAGTTGCTTATTATCTTTATCTACATTAATGCCAAGAAAATCTAAAATGAAAACTGAATCGCAATCAGTAATTTTGATGTCCTTGATAATACCGGCATTATCTTGCAATTCATCATAAATGCCAATTTCTTTGAAAACCTCTAATGATCGTGAAGATATAGCAAAACCCCTGCCATCAGGCTCTTTATCAGATTTAAGGCTATAATTTTTTTCAATAATGGCAATCTTGAAGTCCTTGGAAATATTAGCTAAATATAATGCTGCAGTCATACCTGCAAACGAACCTCCAATTATTGTGATATCAAAATGCTTATCCATAATTATATCATTTTTTTTGGGTTAACCCATTTGTCAAAATCATCTTCACTAACAAGATTGAGCTTTATTGCTGCTTCTTTTAGAGTGGTATTATCAATGTGAGCAGTTTTAGCAATTTTTGCTGCATTATCATATCCAATATGTGGGTTAAGTGCAGTAACAAGCATTAATGATTGTTCAAGAAGTTTATTTATTCTATCAAGATTTGGCTTTATTCCAATAAGGCATTGATCAATAAAGGAGTTAATTCCGTCACTAAGAAGATTTATTGAGTTAATTATATTAAAAATGATCATAGGTCTAAAGACATTGAGCTCGAAATGACCATTACTACCACCAATAGTAACAGCGCTATGATTGCCAATTACTTGACATGATATCATAGTGAGTGCCTCACATTGTGTTGGGTTAACTTTGCCTGGCATAATTGATGATCCGGGTTCATTTTCAGGTAAGATAACTTCTCCAAGTCCAGATCTTGGGCCAGATGCTAAGAAACGAATATCATTGGCGATCTTCATGATTGAGGTGGCAATGGTATTTAATGTACCTGATAACTCAATTAAAGAATCGCAACTGGCAAGGGATTCAAATTTATTTGGACTAGTTAGAAAATGATCAATATTGTTGATCCTATCGGAGTTCTTTGTATCTATAATAGGTTTTGTTTGTTTATTATTATTTTGAATAATGTCTGAAATATTAGAAATTTCTGAGATTTTTTCAGCAAATTTTTCAGCAAATAATTTATGACTATTAAGGCCAGTTCCAACTGCAGTTCCTCCTTGTGCAAGATACATAAGGTCTTGAACTGAATTATTGAGTCGTAAAATATTGTTAAGAATTTGCTGCTTATAGCCAGAAAATTCTTGCCCTAATGTCAATGGCGTGGCATCTTGAGTATGAGTTCTACCTATTTTAACAATGTCACTAAATTTCAACTCCTTATCTTTTAGCTCATTGTAAAAGCGTATAAGGGTTGGCATTAATTTATTATATATTAGTAAAACACTACAAACATGCATTGCGGTTGGAAATGTGTCATTAGAGCTTTGTCCAAGGTTAACATGATCATTTGGATGTATTGGTGACTTGCCCCCTTTAATATTATTAGCTTTTTCATTAGCAATTGATGCTATTACCTCATTGCAATTCATATTTGTTTGGGTGCCAGAGCCAGTTTGCCATACAACCAAAGGAAAGTGGTTATCATAATAGTGGTTAATATTTTGCAAAATTTGATCGCAACTATCGATAATTTGTGTAGCTATTTGAGGTGAGTATTTTTGAAAATTTTTAGCATCCTTGTCAAAAGACATAATTTCTTTATTTGCTAAAGCTGCTGATTTTTTTACCAATATCATTGCCATTATCATTTCTATGGGCATTTTATGGCCAGGATTATTTGGGCAGATAGGAAAATTTTTAATGCTTCTACCAGTTTGAGCTCCATAATGAGAGTCAATTGGAACATTTATTTGACCCATTGAGTCAGTTTCTATACGAGTATTATCTTTTTTATTTTGCATTTGTTTATTTGATGAGTTCTTCTAAGGAACAAATTTTAAAATTAAAATTTGTTAAAGATCTTATATTAATCCTACAATTTTACAAAATTGTTCAGAATCAAGGCTTGCTTTGCCGACTAATAATCCGTCAATATCTGGGGCATTCATTAATTGATTACAATTAGTGCTGTTAATAGAGCCGCCATATACTATATAAAGATTTTCATATTTATCTGACATTTTTTCAGATAAAATTGATTTTATATGTTGAGACATTTCGCTTAATTCTTCAATTGTTGGAGTTTTCCCAGTCCCAATTGACCATATTGGTTCATAAGCGATTACAATATTTACAAATTTCCTATCTTGTGGAATTGAGTTGATTAACTGATTGCTGATATATTCGAGATGCTTACCTTCTTTTCTGACTTCACTTGGTTCTCCAACGCACAAAATAGGTTGTACAGAATTTTCAATTGCTGCAAGAAATTTTTTAGATATTTTTTTGTCACTTTCTTTGTGATAAATTCTTCTTTCAGAATGCCCAATAATAACAAATTCGCAACCAATTTCACTAATCATTTTAGCGCTAATATCACCAGTATAGGCGCCATTTTGTTCATGATGGCAATCTTGAGCACCAAGTGATAATGCTCTTGAGCGCATGATAAAGTCATTTACTTCTTCATCTGGTAGGTCTTCAATTTTTTTATTCTCTTTTTCAAGTTCACTTTTTAAGAATGTTATTGACGCATTAGTTAGTTCGCTATCTATAAACTCAATTAAATGAAAAGGTGGGCAAATTATAATTCTTTTATCATTAAGAGGTTCAATATTTTCAGAGACTGCTTTTAAGTAATTTTGTAACCATGGACCAATCTCATTAAAGCTAGAATTCATTTTCCAATTAGCGATGATTAATTTCATTTTTTTTTAAGTTTAGTTAATGTTAAATTTAAAGTAAATCATCACTTATAAAATGCAAATTATTCATTGTTTTTTTTGAATAATAATGAGCAGTCTCCATATGAAAAAAAACGATAATTATTATCTATTGCACATTGATATAATTTATCAGTGTTATTTTTGCCAATAAAGGCGCTGACTAACATCAATAATGTGGATTTTGGTAGATGAAAATTGGTTAATAAAATATCAATAATTTTAAATTTATATGAAGGATATATAAAAATTTCAGTATTATCTATTTTTGGTATAATTTGATTTTTTGAATTTATGGATGACTCAATTGCTCTAACTGTGGTTGTGCCAATGGCTATTATTTTTTTATTATTTGATTTGGCATTATTAATCAATGTTGCTGTTTTGGGGCTTATTTCATAATATTCTTTATGCATCTTATGATCCGTAATCTTGTCGCACCTAACAGGAAGAAAAGTTCCAGCACCAACATTTAAGGTTACGTAACAAATTTTAGCACCCTTATTTTTGATTTGTGATAGTAATTTTTTATTAAAATGTAGCCCTGCTGTAGGTGCTGCAACAGCTGAACCATTTTTAGCATATATTGTTTGATAATTTTTTTGATCATTTTTATCATTTTTGACTCTTTTAATATATGGAGGTAATGGAATTTCTCCAAATTGATTAATTTTATCAAAAAAGGTTTTTTTATCATATGGAAATTCCAATATAATAAACCCATCTTCAAGTTTTTGTTTGATAGTTGCATAAAAATTATCTGAAAAATAAATAACATCTTGATCTTTAATTTTCTTAGCCGGTTTACATAATGCTTGCCAAGAAATTATATTTTCTTTGCAGCTTATTTCTTGATCAAGATTTACTTCTAATTTGCTATTTTTATTATTGATAATTCCAGATAGCTTGGCTTTTATTACTTTAACATCATTAAAAATTACAACATCATCTTTATTAATATAGTTAATTATATCGCTAATTTTCTGATGAATCATTTGTTGATTGCAATCAAAAACCATCATTTTAGTATCTTCCTTATTATTGATTGGTTGTTGAGCAATTAATTTTTTTGGTAAGTTAAAATTATAATCTGAAATATTAAACATGACTAAAAATAATAAAACTCATTTTGGTTTTAAAGATGTTAATAAAAGTGACAAAACCCATCTTGTTAAAAATATATTCTCCAATGTTGCTGAAAAATATGATTTGATGAATGATTTAATGAGTGCCTCAATTCATCGCCTATGGAAAATTGAAATGGTAAAACATATTGATTTTTGTGTGCAAGGCAAAAAATTAAGAAATTATGAACATAAATTTAAAATTATTGATTTAGCTGGTGGTACTGGCGATATAGCATTTCGCATTGCTAAAAAAGCTAAAACGGAAAATATAAATTGCCATATTAATGTTGTAGATATTAATAAAGAAATGCTAGAAGTCGGCAAAAAAAGAAATATTAATTGTAAATCTTATAATAATATCGACTTTATTTGCCAAGATGGAGAAAATCTTCAATTTAAAGATAATTATTTTGACTATTTTACTATTGCATTTGGCATAAGAAATTTTACTGATATAAATAGAGCATTGAGTGAGGCTTATCGAGTTTTGAAGCCTGGGGGTAAATTTATTTGCCTTGAATTTTCCAAGGTAAATGATTATTTTTTACAAAAAATATATAATTTTTATTCTTTTAAAATTATTCCAAAAATTGGAGAACTAATTTTAAATGATCGAGATTCTTATCAATATTTAGTTGAATCAATTAGAAAATTTCCAAATCAAGAAAATTTTGCAAAAATGATAAGTGAAAATAATTTTAAAAATGTTAGTTACAAGAATCTAACATTTGGAACTGTGGCAATTCATATTGGTCAAAAATGATAGTTATAGAGCATAATAAAAAAAAGCAATTTTTTAAAAATATTATTACCAAATTTAAAAAAATCTCAAAGATTTTTTTAAGTGTAGCAATAGCTATTATTGCCCTATATTTAGCAATAATAATGTCTTTTTTTATTTTGATTTTATTTTTAATATTTGGGTTATTTTACTATATTAAATTTTTTAGAAAAAAGTAAATATAATCCACCAATAATTAATGGCACACTAAGAATCTGACCCATAGTTAAATTTGGCAAAATAAATCCAATATGATAATCAGGCTCTCTAAAAAACTCTACTACAAATCTAGCGCTACCATAAAAAGCTAAAAAAATTCCACTGATTTTGCCGCGATAATTAATTAATTTTGTTTTTTTATAGCAAAAAAACAAAATAATAAATAATAATATACCTTCAAAAAATGCCTCATAAAGTTGACTTGGGTGCCTTGGATAATTTCCTGCTCCTGGAAATATGATGCCAAATTTTGATTCAGTAAATCTGCCATAAAGCTCCATATTAATAAAATTGGCAATTCTACCAAAAAATAAGCCAATTGGTGCGATAATGGCAATAATATCTGTAAATTGTAGGAAGTTAATTTGATATTTTCTGCAAAATAAAAACATGCCAAAAATAGCACCAATTAACCCACCATGAAAAGACATGCCACCATGCCAAAATGCTAAAATTTCTAATGGATTATTAAGATAGTGATTAAAATTGTAAAATAATACATAGCCTAATCTGCCTCCAATGATTATTGATAATACTGCCCAACTAATCCAGCTATCATATGCCTTTTTAGATAGTAAATTTTGATTTTTATTAATATGTTTAAGCCATAAAATTGTTGCAATAATTCCTAATATATAAGCAAGTGAATACCATCGAATTTGTAGAGGTCCTAGTGAAACTAAAACTGGATCAATATAGGGTAAAACATAATGAGTTTCAAGCATGATTTATCGCGCTTTATAGGTTGAGATTCCTTGATCTGGAATCCATAAATCCTTAGGCGGAGTTTTATATTGATAAAATATATCAATAGGAATGCCACCTCTTGGATACCAATAGCCACCAATTCTTAAAAATTTTGGCTTAATTAATTCGATAATATCTTTCGCAATATTAATTGTGCAATCTTCATGAAATGCGCCATGATTACGGTAAGAAAATAGATAAAGTTTTAAAGATTTGCTTTCAACCATATATTTATCAGCCAAGTAATCTATAATAATACTGGCAAAATCTGGTTGAGAAGTAACTGGGCAAATTGAAGTAAATTCAGGGCAAGTAAATCTTATTAAGTAACTGGTATCAGCATGGGGATTTGCAACTTTTTCTAAAATTTTACAATTAACTTGATCTAGCTGATATTGAGAATTTTGACCAAGATTATTAAGATTTTTTGTCATTTTGTTAATGATTAAGTTTGATATCAAATTTTTTACCAAGATAAGTTTCAACCTTTTTTCTATCTTCATCTGATAAGCTATCTCCAAAAAATATCATTTCACCATAATCGCCGTGATAAGCTCCATTACCATTGCTTCTATCTGTTGGAGATGAGACGTAATTAGCCTTACCTAAGTATAATTTGTCTATTATGATTTCGCTGTTAGTGGCACTATTATAATTCATTAAAAGTTCGCCATTAATATATAATTTACCATTATTGGTGGAGGCGTCAAATATATGAGTCAAGATAAATGCTTGATTATTATTTGGATGCAATATTACATCTGCCCTATGTCTTGAATATATTTTATAACCATTGCCATAAGTTGAGCTATCAATGGTGGCAACCATTAAGGCATTTGTACTTTGATAATCATATGTAAAGCCATTAGGCATTCCAACAATAATTCTTGAAGCATAACTTTCAATTTCTCTTTTTAGCACTAAAAATAATGTTAGTTTTTTCGTACGATAATTAAAGGTGCCATTATATAAAAAATCTGCATCACCAAAAACATCATTTAATTTAACTCCTGGAATTGAATTTGAAAAAGCCTTTGCATTGTAATTAGCATAAGCATTACTATTGGTCTGTGATAATGTTTTTGCAGTAGAGGGTTTATAGTAATTAAATAAATTTTTGTAAGAAATATCATTCCATCCCGAAATTTTTGCACCATCTTCATCAATTCCATCAACAAATATAAGACTCTCATCGGCTAGTGTTGTTTCATACCATAAATTAAGATTTTTCATTGATAATATAGGAGAGTTATTTGTTAAATTTGTCGCCAATTTTAATTTAGCTGATGAGGCAATGTTAAGTCCACTAACAATACCAGCAGTAATTACAGAAATTATTATAATAACAATAGATATTTCAACTAAGGAAAAGGCTTTATTTATCTTTATTTTCTTACTATCATGCATCAAATATAATTAAATAAATTAATTAATTATTAATCTAATTTGTTAAAACCAATTGCTAATGATCCAACTTTAAAGCCAAATTTTTTCATATCAGAGACATTAATCAAAGATTTATTATCAATCAAATACATCCAATCATCAATTTTAATATCATATTTTTTATCATCTACAGCTATAGTTAGAATATATTGCATTTTAACAGCATTGCCATATTGCTTTCCATGAGCAATGCCAACTACATCATGAGCAGTTGCGCTAAAATTATGATCATCGATCATTTTAATGGTCCAAACTCTATGGTCTTTTTTATTGTCAGAAAATTCAAAATGCTCTTCAAGGGTGCCAATATTTCCCTGCCAAGAGCCTTTAATTTTTGCTTTAAAGGTTTTGATCACCTTGTTACTTCTGTCTCTTACAATACCAAAAGCCTCAAGATTACCATTGAAAAAGTCACGAATATCAATTTTTGGATTGTTTTTTTCATAAATTTTGGCATCATGAGAGCAATTTGATAAAAACATAGTAAATAATATTATTATTAATTTTAAAGTTTTAGATAATTCTATAGGCTTCATTATCGCTAAATATTTTTCTTAGTAATTTGTTATTAATGGTGTGGCCTGGCTTATAGGCTTTGAATTTAGCAATTATAAAATAGCCAGAAAGGTAGATATCTCCAATAAAATCAAGAACTTTATGTCTAACAAATTCATCCTTATATCTAAGGGGTTCTTCATTAATTATTTTGCCTTTATCATTAAGCACTATGGCATTTTTCAACGATCCTCCTTTGGCCATATTGTTTTTACGCATTTGTTCAATGTCGCTTTCAAAGCAAAAAGTTCTTGCTCGACAAATATCTGTTTTAAAAGAAGTTGATTTGGCAATATATGAAAATTTCTGCCTACCAATTTTTCTAAAATCAACCTCCAGGTCAAGGGTAAAGTCATTTGCTGGCTCAACATGAATAAATTTATCATCTTCTTTAAATGATATATTTTTTAAGATTTCAATTACCTTTCTTTCTTGTTGTTGATTTGTAATTCCAGCACATTCAATTAAGAATGAAAAGGGCTCTGAACTGCCATCCATAATAGGAACTTCTGGTCCGTCAATTTCAATTATCATATTATCAATATCGCAACCCCATATTGCCGCCATAAGATGCTCAACAGTTGATACTGTTAGGTTATCTTTATTTGATATAACTGTACCAAGATTGGTGGCGATAACATTATCATAAGATGCTTTGATAATTTTATTTCTTTTTTTAGAATCTATTCTCTTAAATGTTATGCCATTATTTTCTGGTGCAGGAAGAAGGGTAAGGTTTATTTTTTCATTGCTATGAAGTCCAATGCCAGAGCATTTAATCTTACTATTAATTGTTTTTTGTTGAATTTTATAGCTCATAAATTTACCAAGGAAATTTTCTATTAATTATGCCCCTTTTAATTACCGTATTGCAGATTAGGTCATAAATAGTATTTTTACTTCTTAAAAAAGCGCTGGATTGAATCCAAATGGCAAATAATATTGTTAAGAAAATATTGGTAAAATTTGCCATAATAGCATTTACAAGAGAGATCTTATAATTTGCAACAAATGTCATCATATATATAATATAAATAAAAGGCAAGATAGATAGAAAATAATATAATAAGGCTCTTTTAAAGCTAATTGCTATATCATTTTTTTTGATAAGGTAAATTTTCATTATTCTCTTGCCAATTGTAGCTTGCCATTTTGAAGAATGAAAATATGCATAATAAAATGCTCCAACAAGCAATATAAAGCTGTAAAAGATAATTGATTTTAGAAAAATGCTATGATTTTTAACAAAAGCAACTTGATTTTCTGTAGGTGTTTTAGATGATTGATCTGCACCAAATGCCATATTATATTCTTTTTTAAATTGCATTATTTCATCATTCATCCATATTTCACCAAGAAGGGCTAAGAAAAAAAATCTTATAAAAATTACAACCCACACATCAATTAAAATGGCAAAAATTCTTTGAAAAGATGAGGCCTTTTCTATATTTGAGTTTTTAGGATTTGATATTTCAATGCTCATAACCAAATTTTTTAAAATTTACGATTTTTTTTGTAATTGAATCGCTATAAATGTCAATATTTGTAATGTTATTGTTAAAATTAAAGCATCCTATTTGAGATATTGCAATATTTAATTTTTTTTGCAGATTCATGATTTTATTAAAATTTTTCGGAGGTGAACTAAAGATTATTTCATAATCTTCTCCTTTATTAACTAAGTCTTCTTGCATTGAGAGGTTATTTTTCTTTGAAAAAAAAGTAGGAATCTTATCAAGATATATTTTAGCAGATAATCTAGAAGAGTTGCACATTTGCTTTAGGTCGGCTAAAAGGCCATCAGAAATATCAATTGCTCCATTGGCAAGATTTTTTTCAAGTAAGGTTTTGGTTAATTCGATTCTTGGTTCTGGAAAAAAGAAGCGATTTTTTAAATAATATTCTTCCTTTTTGTCAAAATTAAATTTTGCTACGTAATTTTCATTATTGCTAATTTTAAAGCCAAGATAGCTATCTCCAACTGATCCTGACATAAATATCAAATCACCATCTTTGGCATTTTGTCTGGATAGAATTTGATTGTTTTTAGTAATGCCAAAAATTGTCAAAGAAAAAATGAGTCTATCATTTTTTGATCTAGTAGAAATAGTATCGCCACCAATTAGCGAGACATTATATTTTTCTTGAGTATGGTTAAGGCCTTGTGCAAAATCTTGTAAAAAATCGTTATTAAAATCTTTATTTTTACTTAAGCCAAGGAGGTAGTATTTTGGCAATGCTCCCGTTGCTGCAATGTCAGATAAATTGGACAAAAGGAGCTTGCTTGCAACTTTAAAGCCACCATCTTTTCTAAAAAAATGGACATCTTCGCAGATTAAATCTTTACTGACAACTAATTTTTCATCATTTTTAATGTCAATAAGCGCCACATCATCGGCCAAATCTTGTGCAAAATCATTTTTTTTTACAAGGGGCTTGAATAATTTGTTAATTAGTTCAAATTCTTTCACATGTAATAATTTAATATAAATATTTTAAAATGATATCTAATAATTTTTTAAATAAAATAAAGACCGAAATTAATGAATTAAAGAATGATGGTTTGTATAAAAGTGAATATGAAATTACTAGTTCACAAAGTGCTGATATTAAAATTTTTCACCAGGATCGCACAAAAGATGTTATTAATTTTTGTGCTAATAACTATCTTGGACTGGCTAATGATAATAAATTAATAGAAACTGGTAAAAGAGCTCTTGATAATTATGGTTTAGGAACCGCATCAGTTAGATTTATTTGCGGGACTCAAGATATAAATAAAAGATTTGAAGAAAGATTAGCAAGTTTTTTAGGATATGAAGATGTGATAACTTTTTCTTCTTGTTTTGCGGCTAATAATGGTATTTTTGCGGCATTATTTGACAAGGATGATGCAATAATTTCAGCTGACTTAAATCATGCAAGTTTGATTGATGGCATAAGGTTGTGCAAAGCTCATAGATATTTTTATAAATTTGATGATATGGCTGATCTTGAAAATCAGTTGCAACAATCTCAAAATCACAATAATAGAATCATTGTGACTGATGGGGTGTTTTCAATGGATGGAGATATTGCAAAACTTGATAAAATATGCGACTTAGCTGAAAAATATAATGCATTAATTTTAGTTGATGATTGTCACGCAACTGCTGTGATTGGGGCTAATGGCAGAGGTAGTGCAGAATATTGCAATGTTGAAGGAAGGATAGATATATTAACATCAACATTAGGAAAAGCTTTGGGTGGAACTGCTGGTGGCTTTATTGCTTCTAAAAAAGAAATTATTGATAAATTAAGAAATAAAGCGCGCCCTTATTTATTCTCAAATAATATTTCTCCTATTACTATTCAAACAGGCATAGAGATTATTGACATGATTGAAAATAATAATAATTTAATTGAAAAATTAAGAAATAATACCGAATATTTTAGAAAAAACATGCTTGATGCTGGATTTGATTTGCGCGATCCAAATGCTGTTCATCCAGTTGTTCCAGTAATGTTAAATGATGCCAAATTAGCTGCTCATTTTGCTAAAAAAATGATAGAAGAAGAAGATATTTATGTTATAGCATTTTCTTACCCCGTTGTACCTAAAAATGAGGCAAGAATTAGGGTGCAAATTTCTGCAGCGCATGATCGGCAACATTTAAAAAGAGCTATAGAGTCATTTATAAAAGTTGGTAAAGAGCTAGGGGTGATAGATCGTAGCTAGTAAATAATAATTTTAGATAAAGTAAATATGATAGATTTTAAAGTAGCTTGTTATGGCGTTAATGAAAATGACTCAAGGGGTCGTCATTATCAAGAAGATTATAATGATTCTAAATATCGCTCTGTATTTGGGCGCGATCGAGATAGAATTATAAATTCTTCAGCCTTTAGGAGATTGCAATATAAGACCCAAGTATTTGTTAATCATAAAGGTGATCATTACCGAACAAGACTTACTCATTCTTTAGAGGTGGCTCAAATTGCCAGATGGATTGCTGGAGCTTTAAAGGTAAATAAGGATTTGGCTGAAATTGTGGCTTTAGCTCATGATATTGGTCACCCACCATTTGGACATGCAGGAGAAGAGGCATTAAATGCAAAAATGCTAGAAAATGGTGGCTTTTCACATAATGCTCATACTTTGAAATTAGTTACAAAAATTGAAAATAAATTTATTGATTTCACAGGCCTTAATTTATCGTGGGAAATGCTAGAAGGAATTGTAAAGCATAATGGTCCTATCATTGACAATATTATTACTGATCAATATATCTATCAATATAGTAAGGAATTTGATTTAGAGCTTAAAAATCACTCTTCTTTAGAGGCTCAAATATCAGCAATATCAGATGATATTGCATATAATAATCACGATATTGAAGATGGTATTAGGGCAAATTTATTTGATATTACAGACTTATATAAACTACCTCTAATTGGCGATATATATCAAGATATTATCAAAAAATATCCTAACATCAAAAAAGATATGTTAGTTGGAGAGGCTAAAAAAAGAATCACCTTGGCAATGGTGGTTGATGTTATTGAAAATGTTGAAAAAAACATTAAAAAATACAATATTAAATCAGTTGCAGATGTCAGAAAAGCAGAAAAGCAAATTGTTGAATTTAGCGATGAGATGGAAGATGTTCACAAAAAAATGAAACTTTTTTTGATCAATAATATGTATCGTCACTCAGAGGTTAATAAAATGACAGCTAAAGCATTTAAAGTTATTAATAGTTTATTTGATTTTTATAGTAATTATCCAGATTGCTTGCCTAAAGAAAAATTAAATATTAATTTAAAATCATTAACTGACAATCAGTTAGCAATTTTAATATCAGATTACATAGCAGGAATGACCGATAGATACGCAATTAAAGAATATGAACAATTAATTTAAAAATTATGAAAAATATCATATCTTATAATAAAATAATGCCAAAAATTGACCAATCTGCCTTTATTGCGCCAACTGCAATTATTGCTGGCGATGTTGAGGTTGGAAAGAATAGTGGTATTTGGTATGGTTGCTCAATTAGGGGCGATGTAACTAAAATTACCATAGGAAGAAATAGTAATATTCAAGATAATAGTGTGATTCATGGCACTAGAGCTAATCATGCGCAAAATAAAACTGGCTCAAAGGGTGCTCCTGTTAATATTGGAGATAATGTTACAATTGGTCATAATGCGATAATTCATGCTTGCACCATATATGATAATTGCTTTATTGGCATGGGTAGTATTATTATGGATTTATCGGTAATTGAAGAATATGGTATGTTGGCAGCTGGAGCAGTTTTAACGCCAAAGAAAATTGTTAAATCAAGGCAAATATGGGCTGGTAATCCAGCAAAATATTTTCGCGATTTAACCCAAGAAGAAATAGACTATATTGCAATATCAGCAAATAATTATTCCAAGCTAGCTAGTGAATATAAAAATAACTAACATTGTAAAAATTGCTTTTGAGGCAGGGGAGATAATGAAAGATTTTTTTTATGAAAAAAATTTTATCAAAAGCAAAAAAGACGATAGTAGCGACGTTACTTCGGCAGATTTAAAAGTTAGCGAATTTATATATTCTCAATTGAGCAATCTTAGCCCCAATATACCAATTATTTGCGAGGAAAGAAAAAAAACAAAAATTACTAGCGATATATTCTTCTTAATTGATCCAATTGACGGAACTTCTAGCTTTATCAAAGGTAGAAATGAATTTAGTGTAAATATTGCGCTAATAAAAAATAATAAACCAATATTTGGGTTAATCTATGCGCCAATATTTCAGGGAGGAAAGTTGGCTTATAATGATTTTGATAATAATGTATTTCTATATAAAAATATTATAGAAAATGCTGCAAATATTGATAAATTCTTAAAAGAAGATGCACTATCAATATTAAAAAATCCAAAAAATAACAATATTAAAAAAATTATCACCAGCAGAAGAACTGATGATAATCAAATCAATAAATTAATTAAGCAAGATTTAAAGTTGGCTGATCATGATTTTGAAATTGCTAAATTATCATCTGCAGCAAAATTCTTTTATTTAATTGAGCAAAATTATGATTATTACATACATTTAAACCCAACAATGTCTTGGGATATTGCAGCAGGTCAGGCAATTATTGAGCAACTGAATTACAAAGTAAATATTTTGCAGTTAAATAATAATGACCATATTGCAAAAAAATATTTATCTTACAATAATAAAGATTATTTCAACCCTCCTTTTATTATTACAAAAAATGGTTAAAAAATTCAGTGTTGATTGTGAATTTAGTGGAATAAAGCATAAGGTCGATTTATATGTTGGCAACCCTGCTGAAGGAAATCATCCTTTATCATTTCAAAGTAAGTGGCTAGCAGAAAATAGAAATGGACATATTCCAGAAGATTTAATGGACACATTTTCACAAATTAACGATATCTCCACCCAAAATAAAGTCCCTTTTGAAGATTTGCTTGAATATATTAGCAATGAAGAGAAAAGAAAAGATAAATATATTGAAGATTATAATGCAGCTTCAGAATTTAGTGGCAATCAAGATCTAGAAGAAGATGGTGATGAGGATGATGATGAATTTAAGCCATCTAAAAAATCTAAAATGCAAAAAGGCTCTGCAATTATTGAGCAGGGTGCAAATCCATTAAGGCAAGAGCAAATTCTGCGTGAAAAATACTCAGCAGTTCAAGGCGAGAATGCATCTTCTGATATTGGTGAAAAATCTTTTAAAGCACAAAATCCAACAATAATTGAAGAAAATGGCATTAAAAAGCCCAAAAGAAAAAAGGGCGAAGCGCCAATTAATGATGAGGGCTTGCAAAGCCCTTTAAAACATCAAAGAGATAGCGCAACATTAAATCCGGCTAAACATCAAAGAAAGCAATTAGATATGGCATATAAAAAAGCTGAGGCTGCCAAAAAGCAAAGAACCGACACTCACCCAGCTGCTTCAAGAGCTGAGCCAGTAGTTACAAAAAATAATATAAATGAAAAAGATTAGGCAAAATATTCGCCATTATTATAGCAATATTAGATCAAAAAATCCAATTTTTAGAAGGTTTATAATCATTAAAAATCAGTTAATAATTCCTTTAATAATTAAGATTTTAATAATAATTATTATTACGCTATTAATTTCTTTTTTTATTGTAAAAATAACAAAGCCGCAATTAATCGATCAATATTATCAAAAGACATCTAAGTTTTTTTATAAAATTACTGGTATTGAATCTAGAATAATTTCAAAAATTACAATAAAAGGTAATGACAAAATATCGGATCAAGAAATTATCAATATCATCAAAGATATTGAGGCAAAATCATTGATAAAAAATAAAGAAAATTTTCAGCCATTAATTCACGATATTATAGATGAAATTAGAATAAGAATTCCCTGGATTACTAAGATCAGGATTAATCGCAAACTTCCAAATGAACTTGATATTATAGTTGAAGAATTTCAGCCTTTTGCAATTTTACAAAATGGCGAAAAGAGTTTTTTAGTTGATAATAGCGGTAATAATATTTTTTATAATAAAAATGATCAATATCAAGATTTGCTGATAATTTCAGGTCAAGATGCCATTAGAAATATTGCATCTCTTTTTAATATATTATCAACAAATAATTTTATCGTAAATGACATATATTCCGCAAGTTGGGTTGGTAAAAGAAGGTGGGATATAACTCTTAATAATGGCTTAATTATAAAACTGCCAGAAGAGGGAGTCTACAAAGCCTGGCAAAAATTAAATGAGTTAATAAATATTAGTGGCTTTACTATCAATTTAGAAATTATAGATCTAAGAATTAAAGATAAAATTTATCTAAAATATAAAGATAAAACAGCCAAAGAATTAATGAAAGTCGGTCTTTGATTTGCTGATTTTTGCAATATTGCTGAAATAATTGGTTTGAGTGTGTAATCTAAGATCTTGAAAGATCCGCAGTTGGAGTTAATGGAGTAGCTGTTGCTGTTATTGGTTTTAAAGTGAATTGGGCGTTACTATGTTCAATGTGATTACTTATAGTTTGTTCAATACCCTCTACTCCACCAAAAACATCACCAAATCTTTTTGTTCTTAAGCCAGTTTTTTTATCTTGAGCGGAAAATATACCTTTTTCTTTACATTTTTGTTGAAAAAGGGCTGAAAATTTTTTAACATTAGGATCTACGCTTGTGTCACCTTTTACTGTGGCTTTCTTCGTGGCGTTTATTAATATTTCTTTTAACTTTTCTTTATCATTTATATCAGTCGATTTTGCGGCATCAATTACCGATTGCAATATCTCATTTAAAACTTCATGTGTTTTTTTGGTAGTTTGGCAATATGCACCTGCCATTCTTTTACCTTCATTTATAAATCTGGTTTCTGTATAAGTTATTCTTTTTCCTTCATTGTGCCCATTCTTGTGGTAAAATATTTCTTTATTTTTTACATAATCAGCTTCTTTGTAACTCCTCCTTATATCTACTATAGTCAATGGCGCAGGGTCTCGAGGTTTTGCTATTTCGGGGCTTTGTATTGAAGACTCAGCTTTAACATTACTATTAAATTGCGAATTACCTATGCTTATATCTGATAGTCCCGATATTTGCTCTTCTAAGACATTTCCTTTGTCAAGAACCCCTCCAAGAAACTCATGATTTTTGTTTGGAGCAATAGTCATGCCAAGCTTTTGAGCTCCTTGTGTGTAATATTTAGTAATATTAAATCTTGGTCCAGCCTTATCTGGGGTAATTTTTTTAGCTATTTCTAGATTTTCTTTCTTAAATTCTTTTAGCTTTTCTTTAAATAATTTTTCTAAATCCTCATCCAATATAGGGAAGGTAATTTTTTGAAGTGTTGCGGACTGATTTTCTTTATAAAATTCTTTAACAGCTTCAAAAAAACCTTCCAAGTAGGCATTCATAGCTCTCGTAACATCCTCAGATTCACGACTTACAGGGTCATAACCTGCTGCTGATTGTTTTTGTTTTAAAAAAACCCCCATGCCATCGCCATGTTTGACCAAATGATCTACTTTTAATTCATTGTATAAAGATAAAGTTTCTAAAGTTTTTTGTTTATATTCTGCTTTTAATACTTCTGTAGATGGTAATTCTTTACTACTCCTATGGTCGGGATAATCAATGCATATAGCTGCTACAGGTGGGTATTTTAAATATTCTTCATCGCTTATTCTTGTCAGTTTATTTTTTTTACTACTATCTCTTTCGGAAATCGGGTCATGGGTCAATCTAAAATGAACAAATGGATATCTTACATCATTACTAGATATTTTTCCTACAAATGTTCCGCATCCTGTTGGATTAGCACTTTTGCAATAGGGTTGTAACCTTTTGTTAAAATCATCTATTTGAGCTGTGTTTAAGTTGTCGCCACTTCCAAAAGTAGGTTGATAAGTTGCAGCTTTAGCTTGAATTTTAGATGAGTCTGTTTCACCTGCATTTAATCCCAGCCTTTCTCTTAAATTAGCTCTTGCGTCATCAAGCCATTCATAATGGCTTATTTCTTTTGATTTATCTGCTATTAGACTTAACTCACTGAAATATCCTTTGTAATAATGGTCTTGACATTCATAGTCAATTCTATCTTTAAAATTTTGAACAAAAATAAATAAAAGATCTTGCTCTTTTTGAGTGAATCCAGCTAAGGTTATTGTGTTGTTAGCTGTCATTCCTATAAGAGATTCTACTAATTTATCAAATCTTATTTTATGTTTAATTTCTGTTTCATCATCAAATGCAGCGATATATTGACAAATAAATGTTTTATATTGCTGGCAATATCTTAGATTATTTGACAAAATATCATAGACTTCTTTGGTGGCTGTGTTTTTGTCATCATCGGGATTATCAGTATAGCCTGGAAAAACCCACCAATCAATTCCTTCATCTTTGTGATCTTTAAGATTTTCTTTCTTATCTGGCTTAATAAATCCATTTTGATTAAAAAAATCAGAATATATTTTTGCTTGTTTGGTAATTATAATATTTGCTCTTCTTTTATCTTCTTGCTCTTGTTTAAATTGAGGAAATTTTTCTTTTAACTTTGCTTCAAGCGCTTCTTTAATTTTATTAATTTTATCTTTTTCAATATCATCCTGTGTGACTTCTTTAAATACTCTACCAGCTTCACCGCCACAAACTAATTTTAGCTTATTATTAATATCATCAGCGTTCATTTCTTGATTTGCGATGTTAAATGCATTATCTATTGTTTGTGCTGTGATTGTTGGCGATGTTAATATCGATTGAACCATTTTTATATCGCCCCTCATAACAGCTATATCAAGGGCAGATAATCCTGTATTTGTTAAAATATTTGGGTTAGAACCACAATCTATCAATTTTGAGACTAATTCTGAGTTTGGGCGAATAGTTGGTTTTGAATAACTATCCATATTTTCATAACCCTTTGCAACAGCTAAATGAAGGGCTGTATTACTAAATTTTAGGGAAATGTGATCAATATCTATAAAACTTATTAAATCTTTATTACTGACTTTTTCTAATAAATCAAAAGCAAATTCATTATTGGCATTAGCAATTGCCCACATTAAAGGGGTGTTATCTGTATACTCTTCTTTAGCTCTAAAAGAACTAGGTAAATCAGTAAGTAATGAATCGATAAAAGATTTTTTTCCCTTCATGGCTGCAAAATGTGCCAATGATCTTTCGCTTTCAATGGTATCATTTGGTGCTAATATCCTTAAATATTCAGAAAATTCAGTAGTAGGTTGTTCTCGTGTCATTATTTCATTTATTGCTATATCAAAGCATATTTTTACAAAATTTTCTATTTGTGTAATATTGTAACCATCTGTTTTTTCACCTTCAGTGCCCCTTGTTGTGTTCTTTGAATTGTTGCTTTTTTTACAGCTTCTCTGCTTTCACTATCTCCTGCTTTATTAGCTTCATAAATATCATTAATTAACGATAGTTGTGCTAAGGTTGCATTCCCTAATTCGGTTTCATTAAGTATATCTTTTATTATTTGTTGAATATTTTCAATCTTCTTTTGTTCATCAGGGGCCTTGCCTTCCTGTTCCTGTTGCTGTTGCTGTTGCTGAGATATTATTATAGTATTAATATTTTGAAGTAATTCTTTTCGCTTGTTGTCATCAGAATTTTCTTTTTCTTCCTTTTTCCTTGTTTCTTTATCGTTCTCTTTCTTTAATTCAACAATTATTGGATCTTTAATACCATAGCAAAGGTTAAAGTGTTTTCCTTGAGGATTTAATAAATATATTATACTACCTTCTAAAAGACCCAATTCTCTAGCAAGATTAGGATCTTGATTGATACTACTCATCATTTCTTCGCCAATAGCGTATATAGTTGTAATCCCGGTTTTATCAATAAGTTTGTCAGTAATATGTACAAGAACACCTTCATCATATTGTGCTGCGAACTCATTTTCTTGAGCACTCATAAGAAATTCTTTATAATTATTATTTAAATTAATATAATGGGTATAGCTAC
>CERI01117664.1_pt1 | contig 22258 bp, 21 predicted proteins | sample 350261 | NCBI WGS metagenome assembly CERI01 (sample SAMEA2620979, study PRJEB7988) | marine metagenome | isolation source: saline water (ENVO:00002010), including
AAAAAAAATAATTTTAAATCATCCTGGAAAGGTGAGTGTTTTGTTTTTGATAATAGGGTTGCTATTAACAAGAACTTAGAAAAAGGAACATATGATCAATGCTACGGTTGTCGACATCCAATTACTAAAAATGATATAAAATTAAAATCTTATAGAAAAGGCGCTACATGCAAATACTGTATTAATTTAAAATCAAAAGAAAAAATTAATTCTTCATTAGAGAGGCAAAGACAAATTAACGAGGCCGAGAGAAAAAATACAGAACATTCTTTCAAAAAAATTACACTATCAAATGATATTTTGAATAAAATCTAATAAGCTTCCACCTTTAAATAAATATCCTTTAATTCCAAAATTTTCTGCACACTGCATATCACTTTGAGTATCCCCAATCATTAAACAATCAGTTTTATCTAAGTTCCATTTTTTTTGTGCTTGCTCAAGCATTCCAATATTTGGTTTACGTAAATGCTTAAATTTTTCATATTTTTTATTTATTATTTCTGGATGGTAAGGGGAATAAAAAAAATCATCAATATTACAACCATTTTTATTTAATTCTAAATTAATATATTTGTGTAAGTACTCGACATCTTTTTCAAAATACAATCCTCTAGTGATTCCTGATTGATTAGTAACTACAAATATGAGGTAACCTCTTTCTTTAAGTAATTTGATAGCTTTTATTGCGTCTTTAACCCATTCAAAATCTGATATTTTATAAACATAACCTTTATCAATATTTATTACTCCATCTCTATCTAAGAATATTGTTGGCTTACTCATTTATTTAAGTTTATTAACTATTTTAGTAGTACTGTATCCGGGTAAAATATCTATTAATTTAATTTTACCACCATTATTAATCACTATATCAGCTCCAACAATTTTCTTTTCTAGATAATCTGAACCTTTAAATAGTATATCTGGTTTTATTTTTTCTATTATTTCAAAAGGTGTATTTTCTGAGAATAATATAATTGCATCAATATCATTTAATTTGCTTAGCTTAAGTATTCTTTTATTTTGATTATCTATTGGCCTATCTTTTCCTTTTAAATTTTTTACAGATAAATCAGAGTTAAGACCTATAATTAAATAGTCACAAAATAATCGTGAATTAGATATCAAAAATAAATGACCATCATGGAGCAAATCAAAACAACCATTAGTAAACCCAATAATTTTATTATTTTTTTTTAAAAAATTTACTTTTCTTACAAGTTTATCAATATCAAAATACTTCTCTAAATACATTGATTAATTATAAAACTCACTAAGTTTCATTGTTTCTGTTCCATTTTTACTAATGACTATACTGGCAGCATAAATTGACATTTCTATTGATGAATCTATGTCTAAACCTAAAGCTAACATTAAAGACAATATAGCAATAACAGTGTCCCCAGCACCTGTTACGTCAGATACTTTTGTTGCTATTGCCCTAAACTTTTTAACCTTATTTTTGGATATCAACAACATCCCTTTTTCAGATCTGGTAATTAATACATTTTTAATATTATTTTTAGTTAAAATTTTTTTTGCAAATTCAATCATTTTTTTTTCACTTAAATATTTACAACCTGAAGCATCAGTTATTTCTTTTTGGTTTGGAGTAATTATATTGGCATATGCAAATAAGCTTAAATCTATCTTTTTCGGATCAGCAATTATCATTTTTCCCATCTTATTCGCTAATTTAATAAGCTTTTTAATTAACTCTTTATCTAGCATACCTTTATTATAATCCGATAATATAATTAGATCATTATTAGCAAAACTATTAGTACATATCTTAATTATAGCTTTAATGTGTATTTTACTAATTTTTAAATTATTAATTTCTTTATCAACTCTTATTAAGTGTTTTGACTTGTTAATATATCTTGTTTTAACTGGTGTGGTAAAATTTTTATATTTATATTTAATATGTTTGATATTTAAATTTTGTTTAATTAATTGTGATATTTTTTTAGAGGCACTATCTTTACCAAATAAAGATAATAAAGTTACTTTAGAGCCAAGCTCAGATATATTCTTAGCAACATTTCCAACTCCACCAAGTTGGTATAACTCTTTTTCTTGTAAAAGAATTGGAATTGGTGCTTCAGGTGAAAATCTATCAACTGTTCCATAGATGTAATGATCTAAAATAATGTCTCCAATGCAAAAAATTTTAATATTTTTTAGATTTTTATTATTTTTTTTTAAAAAATTTTTATTTTTATTATTTTGCATAATAGTTAAAGATTTTTAATTTTATTCCTTAAGTAAGCTTTATATTTCTTTAAATCATCCTGAGATATAATATATTCAATACAGTTTTTACTTCCACACTTGCATACATGATCTTTATAGTCATCCTTATCAAATGGGTAGCCATAATCATATGATAGCTCTGTACCCTTTTTTATTTTTTTAATTGAGCTTATCCAGATTTGATTATCTACAATATCAACTTCACAATTTGGATCACACGAATGATTGATATATCTAGCTTTATTATATTCAGGCGAACCATCAATATCAAACTTGCTATTAAGTTCAAATATATATACTGATCCTTCATTTTTTTTATTTAAATATTCTTTTATTCTAGCCGCTGATCTTTTATCACCTTCCTTTTTAGTAATTTTTTCACCAATATATTCAATTACTCTCTCATTTTTTTTTATATCTCTTTTAGCAACAATACCCTTTCCGTGAATTGGTGATTTTTTTAACTCCCACATTTTTACCATTTTTTTTATTATTGTTAATATTTAAATAACTATAAGAATCTTACTAGCATAGATTATCTTCTATTTGCTTACATATTATATGCCCAATAGCAATATGCATTTCTTGAATTCTATCTGTACTACTTGACGGCACTTTAATAATTTTGTCACATAAACTATTTAGTTGACCACCAACTTGTCCTGTTACTCCAATAGTTTTTATTTTAAGCCCTTTAGCTACTTTAACAGCATTTATAATATTTTTACTATTACCACTGGTTGATATTGCATAAAGAACATCACCTGATTCACCTATAGCCTCAATCTGTCTTGAAAAAATTTCATTAAAGTCAAAATCATTACCAATTGCAGTAATTGCAGATGTATCTGTTGTTAACGATATAGAAGCAATTGCTTTTCTTTTTTTTTGATATCTTCCAACTAGTTCGGCGGATAGATGTTGTGAGTCTGCAGCTGAACCACCATTACCACAAAACATAATTTTTTTTCCGTTATTAAGAGATTGGATTATTATATCAGATATTTTTTTGATTTCGTAAGAATAATTATTTGTAAGATTAATAAAATTATTTGAAATTTCAATTAATGTATTTTCAACTGATTTCATTTAGATTTTTAAGTGTCATCTCTTTTAAATACTAGGTTGTTAACAATAACAAATAAAACACTAAAAACTATACTCATTATTATCATATTTATAACTTGAGACCATAAGTTAAATTGATGAGACAAATCTGTATTTAGGTATGCAGAAGAAATAGCTTCAATATATGCAATGTCTCTTACGCTTTCATCAACTTTAGTGACGTAAACATTTACTTGATCAATAAGAATGTTCAAATCTGACACTGTTTCACTATAAATTTCAGATAAACTTAAAATAGATAATTCTGATGTTACATTTTCACTTGAAAACATATTATCAAAATCCTGCATTAAATTAATAATTTCAAACGAAAGGTCTTTTTTCTCTAGAATTAGAACTTCTTTAAGATCGGTTAGTTGTATTTTACTGCCTAAATTTAACAAGTAATCAAAACTTCCTTGTGAATAATCGCTAACAATATTGCTATCATCAGAAACTTGACCTAAACCTGCCGTTGCCACCCCAGCTTCATTAAGACTCAAGTTTTCAATCAAGCTATCTATTGCAGATATCTTTTCATTTAAATTTTCTATTTCTAATTGATCATTATAAAATAATAAATCTCTAACATTTGGATTTGTTGCGATTATGTATTTTATTTTTGTAGAAACTAATTTAGCCATTAAATCTAAATCATTCACTGAAGTTTCATTTGAGAAATTTGAATAGTTTATTTGGAGATTGGTTATTGCCTCTTTAATTAAGTTATACTTATAATACAAAGAAATTATTCTATCACGTGTAGATTCCTTTGATTCTAAAAATTTATAGGTTTTTAGATTCATATTTGATTGAGGGAATAAATCAATTATTCTCTTATTTATTTGTTTAGCAAGATTATAGATAAATATTCTCGCCTCAGTTTCATTTAATTCTACACGACTAAAGTTTAGTGTGAATTCATAATATTTGTCTATTTCTAATAAAACTTGCCTAGTAATTTTATTTAATGAGTCTATATCAATACTAAGTTCTCTTAATAATCTGTTCGTGTCATTACTCGATAGATTATCAAATAGAGAATTTAGATTTTGTTGGCCCTTTATAATATTTAAATTTTTTAATATATTTATTGGATTAGCTTCTATAGATGACATTTCTAAGGCTTGCTTTACATTTGCAATTGTGAGAAATTTATTTATATCAATATCAGTAGCTTTTTGGTTAACATGCACAGGCATAACAAAATATTGATCTTTATTTTTAAATGTAAAATTTAGATAAGTTGCTATAAAAAAAATAGAAAAAATAAATGTTGATAAAGCAATAATAATTATTTTCTTTTCCCACAGTAGATTAATTAAACTTGATAAACTTAGTTCACTAGTTTTACTTGTGTTAACATTACTCATATTTTTTTTTATATATACATATTGTCTATCTTTCAACACAAATACTAAGTAGTGCTGTAATTAATAATAAATTAAGGTATTAGTATCAATTCAATACAATATTGATAATTTAATTATCAGTTTCCTTTATATAATAGAAAATATAGTATAGATTCTGTCAATAATTTAACATTAATAATGAAAATATCAATCGTAGGTGCGGGGTATGTTGGCTATTCTCTTGCATTATTATTATCCCAGCAAAATATAGTTACTATTTATGAAATAGATGAAAATAAAATTAATTTAATAAATAAGAAAAAAGCACCGATTATTGACCCTTATATAAATAAAATAATCACTAAGAAAAAAATTAATTTAAAAGCAACTAACGAAAAGTCACAATCATTTAAGGATGCTCAATTTATAATTATTGCAACACCTACCGATTATAATTCTGAAAATAATTTCTTTGATACTAAAAGTGTTGAAATATCAATTGCAGAAATATTAAAAATTAATAAAAAAGTTTCAATAATAATTAAATCAACTGTTCCACTGGGCTTTACTGAACAGATGATAAGTAAGTATTCATATAATAAAATATTTTTTTGTCCTGAGTTTTTAAGAGAAGGTAGTGCCATCGAAGATAATTTATTTCCATCAAGAATTATTATAGGAAGCAATTCCAAGAATGCTATAAAATTTACTAAGTTACTTTTGGATTTTGCAAAAGTTAAAAAAGAGAAAGTGCCCGTTTTGTTTATGAAAAACACTGAAGCTGAAGCAGTAAAACTTTTTTCAAATACTTATTTAGCAATGCGAATTTCATATTTTAACGAATTGGATAGTTACTGCTTCGCTCATAACATAGATACTAAAAAAATAATTAACGGTGTTAGTGCTGATAAGAGAATTGGCAATCATTATAACAATCCATCATTTGGTTACGGAGGATATTGTCTCCCAAAAGATACAAAACAACTTCTAGCTAATTATAAGAAAGTACCAAATAATATTATCGCAGCAATTGTTAAGGCAAATACAACCAGGAAAGATTTTATCGCAGATCAAATTATCAAATTAAAACCTAAAACAGTTGGTATATATAGATTAATAATGAAAAAAAATGCTGATAATTTTAGAACTAGTGCAATCCAAGGGATCATGAAACGTATTAAATCAAAAGGAATAAAAATAATAGTATTTGAACCTAATTATAGTGGCAAAAAATTTTTTAATTCAACTATAAACAATGATTTGCTAAAATTTAAAAAAAAGGCAGATCTCATTGTAACAAATCGATACCATATCGATTTAAAAGATGTTAAGGAAAAAGTCTTCACAAGAGATATATTTGGAAGAGATTCGTAAAAAAGTTTAAAGTATGAAAAAAAAATTTTATAGTTATTTTGATAAAACAATAAACTTTAATTTTATAACAAGATATTTACATAATAGAAAGTATTTGATAACTAAAAAAATCTTATGCAAACACCCTCGAACTCAAAAAATTAATATCATAGATATCGGATGTGGTTCAGCTTCTATGTATGAACACTTAAAAGATTGTAATTTGAATTTTAATTATATTGGTATTGAACCAGATAAGGATTTATTTGATACTGCTACTAAAAATTATGGCGAAAATGATAATTTTTCTATTTTAAAAGATATTATAGAAAATAATGAAGATATTTTAGAAAATTCACACGTTATAATTGCAATGGATTCTCTAGAACACATACCGTATAATAATAGAAACGAATTAATTAAAAAAATATCTCAACTTCAAAATAAAGTCTTTTTGGTCAATGTTCCAAATGAAGTTGGTCCAATTTTAGCGATTAAAAATATTGGCTCTTTTCTTATGGGGTATCCTCGCTATAAGGAATATTCATTTATTGAAAGTGTCTATGCAACTTTTTATAGAATAGATAAAATGAAACCTCATATTGATGCTCATAAAGGATTTGATTGGAGAACACTTGAATATTCATTAAGATATAATTTTAAAAATAAAGTAAAAGTTTTTACTATTTATAAATTGGTTCCAAAATTTCTTTCACCAAGTATTTATTTTAAGTGTGATTAAATTAATTTGAAGATTCTTTTTGTATTAAATTAATGATCAAACATGAATATAATGTTATTGAAAAAAAAATTATTGTATAAGGAATGCTTAACAATAGATTTAAGATATAAGGAATAAAAGCCATAAACATTAACAATAAGCAACCAAAAAAATTATTATATTTTGAAATAATGTAGTGATGAATATGATTTCTATCAGGAGAAAAAGGATGTTTTTTACTTAAAATTCTGAATAATGCTACTCTACAGAGGTCTAATCCTGGTAAATACATTAATAAGAAAATCTCTTCAATAGAAAAATGGAAGTTCAAATTATAGTCATATATGAAAATATAAGAAATAATATAACCTAAACATAAAGCTCCATTATCACCTAAAAAGCTTTTTCCATTATAATTTTGAATTAGAAAAAAAATTAAAGAAATTAATAATGCTAATAAAAAAAATGGAAAAACTCCTTTTATTATTAAAATTAAAAAAATTATAGATACATAAAGACCACACTGAAGATTTATACCATCGAACATATTTAGCGCATTTATGAATAGTAAAAAACATAAAATAGTTATTGGAGTTGAAAAATTAAACAAAGGATAGACTGTGCTTGAAGGAGGTCCAATTATATAACTTAATAAAATGTTGCTATCGTTAGATATTAAAATTAATAAAAATATAATGCTGAGCATAAGTTTAATATTAGGATTAATATTATACTTATCATCGTACATTCCTAAGATAAAAAAAAGTAATGATCCAAAAAATAAAGTATTTGGGAGCTTAGTAGATATAAAAAGTTCACTGAAAAAAAATTGAAAAAAAAAATAAAGTATTAAACTTACTAATATAAATAAACCACCAATTAAGGGTGTGGGGTGTAAATGTTTTTTACGATTTTCATTTGGTATGTCATAAATGTTTACTAATTTTATAATTATGTTTCTATTAAAGAAAACTAATGAGTTTATTATTATAATACATATATAAAATAAAGTAGTCATAGTTTAAGCATATTTTTTTGATTATAAATATTCTTTAAATCAAATATTATTGTATTTTTTTTAGAAATTTTTTTTATTGCTTTTGCGCCCATAGTTTTAAAATATTTGTGTGCAACGGCTATCAAAATACTATCATATTTTTTTTCTGGAAACTTACTCATTAGTTTTAAACCATATTCTTTAAGTAATTCATCTTTATCCGCACATGGGTCAAAAATGTCGACTATATAATTAAGCTCATCAAAAGAATTATAAATATCAAAGACTTTTGAATTACGTATATCAGGACAGTTTTCTTTAAAGGTAATTCCTAGAATTAGTATCTTTTGTCTTACAGAAGGTTTCTTTAATTTTTTTAGAGGCAAGTGTATTTTTTGCACTACATATTTTGACATTTTATCGTTTATTTTTCGACCAGATAATATCACTTTAGGATTAAAGCCTATTTTTTTTGCTTTATAGGTCAAGTAATAAGGGTCGACACCAATACAGTGTCCACCCACCAACCCTGGTTTAAATTTTATAAAATTCCATTTAGTTGATGCAGCGTTTATAATTTCATTAGTATCTAAATCCATAAGATTAAAAATCATTGATAACTCATTAACTAGAGCGATGTTTAAATCCCTTTGAGTATTTTCAATTATTTTAGCTGCTTCAGCAATTTTGATTGAAGAAGCTTTGAATGTTCCTACTTTTATTATTTTTTTATATAAATTATCAACATATTTTGCTGTTTTATTGTTTGATCCAGAAGTAACCTTAATCGTATTTTGTATCCTATGAAATTTATCTCCTGGATTTACTCTTTCAGGGGAATAGCCTGTAAAAAATTCTTTATTATGTGTCAAATTTGAAAATTTTTCTAAGATGGGTGTACAAATTTCATCTGTTACTCCTGGATAAACTGTTGACTCAAAAATTACAACATCGTTTTTATTTAATTTACTACCAATAACTTTACATGCATGCTTAATGTTATTTAGGTTGGGATTGTTTTTAGAATTTATTGGTGTAGGTACACAAACAATATAAGTATTACAATCTTTTAGATCAAATATATCACTTGTATATTTTATATTTTTTGCTTTTTTTAAATCTTTAACAGAAACTTCTTTAGTATTATCTATGTTTTTTTTTAAACTGCTAATTCTTGATTTATTTAAGTCAAATCCAACTACTTTAAAATATTTTTGAAACTGAAGAGCTAATGGTAATCCTACATAACCTAAACCAATTACACAAAGAAATTCTACTTTTTTTATTTTTATCATTTTACTGCTTCTAATAATTTATTTAGATCATTTAATAGTTGTGATCTCATAAAATTTTTGTTTGAATATAGTAATCCATTATTACCCATGATATTCCTATCATATAATTCTAAAGATACTATTTTTTTAATATTGTAAGCTAGCTCTTCTTTGTCTCCAGGACTACTAGAGAAACCACACTTTGCATCATGAATAATATTTTTAGCTTCGCCTGCAACCATTCCGATAATAGGTTTTTTAGAAAGAAGATAAGTTTGAAGCTTAGCTGGGATTGTCGAGGAAAATAGGATAGTGTCTGCAAGTGACAATAACAAAGCATCTGCTAATGAATAAATATATGGAATAAACTCTAAATCATATCTTCCATGTATAATCACATTATCTATATTTCTTAATTGTATTTCCTCTTTAAGCCATTTAATTTTACTTCCTTCCCCTACAACATTCAAGCATACATTAATTTTTTCGTTCTTTAATATCTCAAAAGCATTTAACACAGTTTTAAAATCTTGAGCACTTCCTACATTACCTGTAAAGAAAATATTGAATCTACTTTTGTCTATTGAAAAATTATCTATCTTTTTATTATCTTCTTTATAAAAAATTTCTTCAGCCCAAGATGGTAAGTATTTAGCCTTATTAAAATTATTTTTAGTATTAATTAAATTTGTTATCTTTTTAGATTGGCAAAGAATTAATTCACATTGCTCATAAACTAATTTCATCAAGTATTCAAAAAAATTGATTAAATTCTTGTTAGATATTACTTTCATTGAAATAAGTGTCTCTGGCCACAAATCTAAAACCCACATAATAATAGGTATTTTTTTTTGTTTTGAAATTATTAATGCTGGAATTATTACAGTGACTGGTGAAGTTTGAAATACAAAAATTTTATCAAATTGTTTATTCTTTAATTTAATTACTCCTAATATAGAAGCTGATAAAAAAAATGAAATATAGTTAAGTGACAATCTAAATCTTGATTTACCTCTACTAATTGAAGGAATTCGAACAATATTAGCTTGATCTAATTTTCTAAAATCCTTTTTTTTTATATAATAATTCTTAAATAGACTTTTTTTAGGATAGTTAGGATGAGATGTAAGTACTGTAACATCGTGTCCTTTTTGACATAGATCGACTACAACATCATTTATTTTAAAATTTTCAGGCCAAAAATATTGACTTATAACTAATATTTTCATTAATTATTTTTTTTAAACCATACTTTTCTATTTACATAATCTACATAGCTTAAAATAATTCTTACAATTTTGTCTGATACATTGTTTACATTATAATCGCTTGGAAGATTAATGCTTCTTAATTCTTCTCTCTTTTGATCTTTCAAAATTTCAATTCCAGATAATATATTAAACTTTTCAATTCCAGTCATAATTACTGCACCTTCCTCCATTGCTTCATGTCTTTCGTGCGTTTCTCTTAAATTTAGTGCTGGAAAATTTAAAATTGAAGACTCTTCATTAATTGTTCCACTATCAGATAGCACTACTTTAGCTTTAATTTGTAATTTATTGTAATCAGTAAAAGACAAAGGCTTTAAAAAAGAGATTTTTTTATCAAAAATTAGTTTTAACTTCTCGATTTGTTTTTTTGTTCTCGGGTGAGTTGATACAATAATAGGTAAGTTGTATTCTTTTGATATAGTATTTAAACTATCAGATATTTTTATAAAATTATTTTTACTATCAATATTTTCTTCTCTATGTAAACTTACTAAAAAGTAATTATATTCATCTAAATTTAATTTATCGATTATTTTTGACTCTAAAATCTTACTTTTATAAAAATCTAATACCTCTTTCATAGGTGAGCCTGTTTTAATTATCATATCAACAGGAATTCCTTCATTCATTAAATGCTCTTTAGCATTTAAACTATATGGAAGATTTATATCAGCTACGTGGTCAACGATCCTTCTATTGATTTCTTCTGGCACTCTAAAATCAAAACATCTATTACCAGCCTCCATATGAAATGTGGGAATTTTTCTTCTTTTTGCGGGTATGATACTTAAACAACTATTAGTATCACCTAAAATTAATACAGCATCAGGCTTTTCTCTTTCTAGCAATTTATCTGTCTCGATAATTATACTTCCAATTGTTAAAGATGGATCTCCAACTGACGACTCTAAATAAAAATCTGGCTTCCTGATAGATAAGTCTTCAAAAAAAACATCATTTAATTCATAATCATAGTTCTGTCCAGTATGTGCAAGTTTATGATCAAAATGTATATCTAATTTACTTATTACTCTCGAAAGTCTAATTATTTCAGGTCTCGTCCCTACAATAGTTATTACTTTTAATTTTTTCATAATTAAATTTCCTCTGCAAATGTATCGGGACTCGCAGGATCAAATATTTCATTTGTCCACAATAAAACTATCATCTTTTCCTTTCCAATATTTGTTATATCATGTACCCAACCTGGGATAGTTTCTACTATAGTACTTTCACTATCATCTACTAAAATTTCATGTGTATCATTTGATATTAAATTTCTATACCTTATTTTTGCTTTTCCATTTACTAAAATAAATTTTTCATTTTTAGTATGATGAAAATGACACCCTCTAGTTATTCCTGGAGGAGCAGTTAAAAATGAAATTTGACCAACATTTTGGTTTTTTAAAACTTCAACAAATTTTCCTCTATCATCTATATTTTCTTTTAGTTTATATGAAAATTTTGATTTTGGAAGATAGCTTAAATAAGTTGAATACAAAGCTCTATCAAAACCCTTTCCAACAGATTCTAAATGTAAAGATTTACTCATATCTTTATACGACATTAGTTTTTGCAATAATTCACTTAGTTTTATTTTATAAATTGGTTTAATAACTATATTTTTTAACCCATTACAATTTTCATAATTATTTAAAAAAGACATTATTACATTATCAATATGTACTAATGATAATTGTGTTTCTGGATTATTAACTTTAACTTCTAAATTATTAGCAATATTATAACAAAATGTAGCTACTACTGAATTATAATTTGGTTTACACCATTTCCCAAAAATATTTTCTAGTCTATAAATTAAAATAGGGCTTCCAGTTTCTTTATGGTATTTAATTAAAATATCTTCTGATTTTTTTTTACTTGTTCCATAATCGTTGTTTAGTATTGCTTGAGTAGAACTTGTATATAAAATTGGAATATTTTTTTTTAACTTAGTACATATTTTTATTATTGCTTCAGTTATAGTAATATTCTCTGAAAAACTTTGATCTAAAATTGGTCTATTAATACCAGCTAAATGAAAAATAAAATCTGAATGAGAAATCATTTCTTCTAACTCTTCATAAGAATGATTCCTATTGAATTCAAATACTTTTTTATTAGCGTACTTAAGATGAATAAGTAGATTTTTAGATATAAATCCATCTGAACCTGTTACTAAAATTTTCATGGTATAAATTTTTATTTTAAAATATTTTTAACATAAGGAAGTGTCATTAATAGTTTTTCAATTTGTTTTATGTTTAATTGATTTGTATTATGGGAAGTATAATCATTTTTTGATATTTGCTTTCCCTCTGAAAAATATTTTTCATAATTTAAATCTCGTTCATCTGATTTTATAGAAAAATAATTTTCTAATGATTTAGACTTTTTTAATTCTGCTGCAGTTGCCAAAGTTTCATATATTTTTTCTCCATGCCTTATTCCTATAATATCTAGTTTACTTGATGAATTAAATAAATTTAATAATGCTTGTGCTAAATCTAATACATTACATGCTGGTGATTTTCTAATAAGAAGATCGCCTTGATTTCCATTATTGAAAGCAAATAGTACTAAATTTATAGCTTCAGGTAGAGGCAATAAAAACCTTGTCATTGTTGGATCAGTTATAGTAATTTTTTTACTTGATAAAATTTGATTAATAAAAAGAGGGATTACTGAGCCCCTTGAACACATAACATTACCGTATCTAACAGTTGAAAGTGTTATCCGTTTATCTGAAATATTTCTAGCCTCAGCTTGTACTATTTTTTCCATTATTGCCTTGCTCATACCCATAGCATTAATTGGATAAACAGCTTTATCAGTTGAAAGGCATACAATTTTTTTTGTCTCATTCTCGATTGCTGATTTTATGACATTTGCACTGCCTTGTATGTTAGTTGCAACAGCTTCAAGAGGGAAAAATTCACAGGATGGAACTTGTTTCAATGCAGCTGCATGAAAAACAAAATCTACACCTCTCATTACAGAGTCTACACTCTCTTTGTTTCGCACATCGCCAATAACAAATTTTATATTTTTATTTTTTAGCTTATTGCGCATTTCATCTTGTTTTAGCTCATCGCGAGAAAAAATACTTATATTGCAATCAATTTTAAGCAAGGTTTTTAAAAATTCATTACCAAAGGAACCTGTGCCTCCTGTAATTAAAATTTTTTTTCCTTCAAACATTTTTTTTTTAATTAACATTATTTTATATTTCCTATAATTACTTTATAGCAAGTTTTTTTAAAAAACCTAAAGTTTTATTGGCTGTTATTCTCCAATCAAGATTAGCAACCAACGAATAGGCAATTTCGGCTTTAATGTGTAATCTTTTATCAAGTTCTATTGTTTGCAGTAATGCTTTCTCAATACTTAATACTGACTCTGCATCAAAATAAATTCCACCATTTTTCAAAACTTCTGTCATAGGTTCTTTTTTGGAAGAAATAATTGGTATTCCCGTAGCCATTTTTTCCAATAAAATATTTGGTAAATTTTCACATGTAGAACCAAATATAAATAAATCTGTATCTTTATAAATTTTAATTATTTCGTCAGTTACCAAAGAGCCTTTATAGAAAATAAATTTTTTTTTAGGATCTATTTTTTTTAAAGTTTTCTTAAGATTTTTTAATTCAAATTTATTAGAAGATCCAATAAGATGTAGCTCAAATTTATAGTTTTTTTTTCTTAAATTCGATATTGCTTTTATAATATTATTTTGATGTTTATATTTGTCTATAGTTGACGTATATACACACTTAATCAAATTTTTACTTTTAAAACTAGTTAGATTTTCTCTTTTTCTAAAAAAAAATTTCTTATTTATTCCATGAGGTATTATTTGAGTCTTTTCTTCGAATTTAAGATTTTTTGGGATCATATTAAAAATTTTTTTTTGTGCATAATTAGACAAAAAAATTATACCATTCGCATTTTTAAATGTTATTAATTGTAAAGTTCTTAATAGAAGCAATTTAAAATACTTTAGTGAATATCTATATCTGTCTCTCTCTTTTTTTTCAAAAGGAAGCATATTTCTGCACATGGTTACAAATGGCTTAAAGCTTCCTAAATAAGTACCACCAGGTACAAATAGGATTTCACATTTATTCTTTTTTAATTCTTTATTTAAAAGAAAGATTTGGAAGAAAAATCTAAAAAAATTATTACTATTTAAATAATGATTATTAAATTTTTCAATAAAAAATGTATCTTTAATTTTAGACAATGTTAGAGCGGGTGCCCAAATTTTAATATGGATCGCATCATTTTCTGAAATTTCATCTAATAATGCAATTAAATGTGTGATACCACCTCCAGAATTAATATTTGATGCATCTATTCCAATAATCATAGTTTATAAAAATTTTGCTGTTAAAGATTTACCATAATTATGAGATGGCTTTTCAATTAATACATAACATAAATAAGATATCATAAAGATACCTACATAAGAAAAAATATAAAAAAACTGAATATAATCGTATTTTAATAAATAAAATTGAAATAAATATGAAATTGGGAATTGAATTGCATATATTGAATAACTTATTGTTCCTAGAAATACTAAAATCTTGATTAAAATATTTTGTTTTTGTTTTAAAGATAATATCCAAGTTAATAAATATGAAATTAAAATTGCTAAAATTAATGATTTTACTATGTGAGAACCTTTGAAATAAAGCATATTTGAAAATGTAATATAAAATATCCAAATTACTAAACTCATAGTTGCCTTTTTTTTAATTAACAATTTAACATTATTTTTTTCTTTATTAGACAGCATTATTTCTGCTGAATAAACACCTAGCCACCAATACAACGCTACAGTAAAAAAATTACGTTGAATCCATGTTGGTTCGAGACTTGTAAAATAAATCAAGCTAAAAGATAATAGATGTAGAATAAAAAAAAAGAATATTAATAATTTCCATCTATTGTCTATGATTCTTATAATCAGTGGATAAAAAGCATAAAGCATACATTCAACTAAAACTGTTCCTAAAATTGCATTACCTAAAGGAGGCTGAACAGGAAGAGCTGAATAAAATAAAAAAATACTTGATAAAAAATTTAGAAGAAAATCTTTAAAAACTAAATTGGAAGGCAAAAAAATTGCATCTTCTGAAAACGAGTCCACATATGAACCTTTGCTTATTAAAACTACAGTATAACCTAATATTAATGCAAAAATTAATAATGGATAAATTCTAAAAAATCTTCGAATTGTGTAAATTTTTAGAAAATCTTTATTTACAATAGATCTATTACCCATATGGATACAAAATCCACTAACTACAATAAATATTATTACTCCTCCATGAAGTCCCTGATTAGCCCAAATAAGATTGTTATTTAAAAATAGAAGAACATCATTTATTGATTTCCCAATAACTTCACTTGGATTATATGTCCCAATATGAGTTAACAAAACAGATAATACTGCTACTGCTCTTAAAATATCTATACTATTATTTCTTTTCATTAATAATTAAAAATTTATATTGTAATTTTTTTTCCATAATTCTAATAAAACTAAACTAAATAGTCTCTCACTATTAGAGTAGCCTCTTTTTTGTAATTCAAATAAGTTATTGATAGTTTTTTTATTAAAACTACTTTCATGATCTAGTAAAATAGATTTAAAATATTCGAGCCACTTACCTCTCTTTAACCAATTATGAAGTGGAATTGAAAAACCTTGTTTGCGAGTAAGGTTAAAGTTAATAGGTAATATTTTTTTACATAATTCTTTTAATATAATTTTTTTTTGACTTTCTGTTACCTTTAAGTCTGAATGTAAACTATTAGCAAATTCAATTACTTCTCTACAAAGCATTGGTGATCTTAATTCAAGTGAATTCAACATACTTGTTCTATCTACTTTAACTAAAATATCCTCTGGTAAATAATTATGAAAATCTAAATTCATAGCTCTTTCCGGAAAATTGATATTTGAATTAATATATTGATTTCTGAAATTAATTGCATAATTTGAGTCAAAATTAATTTGTTCGTAAAACTGATTCTTATATTTTAAATCAAAAAAAGTAGATACTTGAGGAACATCTTGTTCAAAGTCAATTCCTGCGGACTGGAGCCAATTTCTGCCCTTAAATCCAATAGGTAGAATATCTGTTGAAATATTTGAAATTTTTTTTCTTAAAAATAATGGTATATATCTAGTATATTTTTCCAGCTTTAAAATTCTTGAATAGTGATGATAGCCACCAAAAAGTTCGTCTCCTCCATCTCCACCTAAAGCAACTTTGCAATGTTGACTAACTAGCTCCGTCACTAGATATGTTGGTAACATAGATGAATCACAAATAGGCTCATCAAACTGATATGATAATTTACTTAACAAGTCTGTTGAAATACTGTCTGCATTTAACTCATAATGATCTGTTGAAAAGTGATTTGCAATTTCTCTTGCATGCGATGACTCATCATAATTAGGATTATCTGAAAATTTAACATTAAATGTTTTTATTTTTTTGCTAAAACGAGAAGCAAGTGCAGTTATTAAACTTGAATCAATGCCACCACTTAAAAGAATTCCGACTTGAACATCAGCAAATAACTGTCTTTCAACTGATGTAGATAGAATATCCTCAAGTTTAAGAGTGGCTGAACCAATATTATTTAATAATTGATTTCTTTCTTTATTAGGGTGCCAATATTTAATAATATTTTTTTTTTGAGTTTTAACATCTAATTCTAATATTGATGCTGGTTCTAACTTATTAATCCCGTCTACTAAACATATCTTTCCAGGAACAAATCCTAGAGTTAAATAACAATCTAAAGCATCTTTGTTTATTCTAAAATTTTTACTAGTATCAGATAATAATCCTTTCATTTCAGAACAGAATCTAAACTCACTATTGTCATGTGAGAAAAAAATTGGTTTTTCACCAACTCTATCTCTTGCTAAATAAAATTTATTACTACTCTTATCAAGTAATGCAATAGCAAACATTCCATCAAATTTATCAAAACAATTTATTCCCCAATGCTTGTATGAATTAATTATTACCTCTGTATCAGTTTTAGAAAAAAAAATATAACCTTCTTTAACTAGTTCACTTCTTAGTTTTTTAAAATTATATATTTCTCCATTATAAGTAATGACAATATTTTTACCTTTATCAAGCATAGGTTGATGTCCATTATTAGACAAATCAATTATTGACAATCTTCGATGGGCAAACCCAATATTACCATTGTCGGCCCACCAATACCCAAAACTATCTGGACCTCTATGAATTATTTTGGAACTAGCTTTTTCTAACCAATCTTTATCTATAATATTTTTATTAGATACAATTCCAGCTATGCCACACATTTATTTTACACTTAAATTTTTTTTAAGATTTAATAAATATTGTCCATATTCATTTTTTATATATTTTTCACCTAATTTTAAAAGCTGCTCATCATTTATCCATTTCTTTTGCCAAGCTATTTCTTCTAAACATGCTATTTTAAATCCTTGTCTTGATTGAACTGTCTCTACGAATTGAGAGGCTCTTAACAAGTTTTCATTTGTTCCTGTATCAAGCCAGGCAACTCCTCGACCTAATATTTCGACATTTAGCTTGTTTTGATTTAAATAAACCTGATTTATAGAGGAAATTTCTAACTCTCCCCTTGCTGAAGGAACCACCTGATTTGAAATCTCTACAACTTCATTGTCATAATAATATAGTCCAGTTATAGCAAATTCTGATTTAGGAGCAATTGGTTTTTCTTCAACTGAAATTGCAATATTATTTGAATCAAATTCAACTACACCATATGAAGAAGGATCATTTACATGATAAGCAAAAACTGTAGCTCCTTCTTTTCTATTTTTTGCTTTTAATAAAATTGGTGAAATTTGAGATCCATAAAAGATATTATCACCTAATATTAGGCAAACAGAATCTTCTCCAATAAAATCTTTTCCTAAAATAAAAGCTTCTGCAAGTCCATTTGGATTTTTTTGAACTGCATAAAAAAAGTTTACTCCAAATTGATTGCCATTCCCAAGAAGTTTTTTATAAGATTCAATATCTTCTTCTGTAGTAATTATTAATATTTCTCTTATTTCGGACAAAAATAAAATAGATAAAGGATAATAAATCATTGGCTTATCAAAAACTGGGATTAACTGTTTAGATATTGCATGGGTAATAGGAAATAAGCGTGAACCACTTCCACCAGCTAAAATAATTCCTTTCAATGTATTTCTCCCAAAAATTTTTTAATTAGTGAAATAACATATTCAATATCTTGATCACTTAATCTTGGATGTAATGGTATACTTAATGCTTCTTTATTTAATACTTCTGAGTTGACCAGCCTAACTTTGGTTTGATTAAAAATTTTGTTTAAATGTAATGGATGATATCTTAAAGTTGTATAAACTTTATTTTTTAGAAGAAACTTTGCCAATTCATCTCTATTTTTTACTCTTATACAATACGTAAAATATGAATGATTATCATCAATTTGACAATCTATGGGATTCTTAACATCTGAATTCTTAAAGGCTAGTTGATATCTATCCCATATTTCTTTCCTTCTATTTTGTAAATTATCTATTTTGTCTAACTGCGCAATACCTATTGATGCTGATAGATTTGTAGGTAACATTTTAATAAAGGTCTCTGAAATATTATACTCCCACCATAAGCTACTATTATTTGCACTCTCCGCTGCCTTGTCAAATCCAGATTTACCAATTCCACAATACCTTAGTATTTTTGCCTTATCTATTAGCTCATGATATTTAGACGTTATACCTCCTCCTTCACCTACTGTTAAATTTTTTACAGCGTCAAAGCTATAAATTCCAATATCTGATATATTTCCACATGGAATACCTTTATAAGTAGAAGCGATAGCGTGAGCTGCATCTTCAATAATTGGAAATCCCAAATCAATAATAGGGTCCATGTCTACTGCTAAACCAGCATAATGAACAATCATAATTGCTGATGTTTTCTTAGAGATAAACGGCTTTATCATCTCTGCTGTTACATTCATAGTTGCAATATTGACATCACAAAATATTGGTTTTAAATCGTTTAAAATTATTGCTTGCGCACAAGAAACCCAAGTAAAAGATGGGAGTATTACTTCTGATTTTGGTGGTAAGTTTAATAGTTTTACAGCCATATATAATGCATTTGATCCACTATCCACCATTGCAAAAGATTTTAAATTATATTGTTTTGTATATTTTTCTTCAAACTCATCAACAGTTTTTCCAAAGCCCATCCATTGACTTTTCATAGTTTGAATAACTTTTTCTATTTCTTGATCATCAACTAAGGATCCAAATACTGAAATCATAACTTCTTTCTTATTTATTTTTTAAATCTGCATTAAATAAATATTTTTTTTTAAAAAAAGGATAATCTTCAATAAATGATGAAATAATTTTACCTTTTATTTTTATTTTAGGACCAACATACCCTTTAAATGATATTGCTCTATAAAAAAGCTCTATTTTTTCTTTACTCCAATTTAAATCGATATAACCATTATTAGGCAAAGATTTTTTATAATAAGATCTAATTTTCATATTTTGCTTTCTTGTCTTTACTTTTTTATCTAAAATAAATTTAAGATTTTTTTTAATCATTTTAAAACAAGTTTTAGAACATTTGTTATACAAGGATTCTCTAAATTCATTTGGTGAAATCTTAACAGGATACTGATCAATTATATCACCATTATCTATCCCTGAAGATAGATAATGCATAGTAACCCCAAAAGTTTTCTCTTTATTCCAAATAGCCCACATTTCAGGCCAATAACCAGCATATTTTGGTAAAGGTGCGTAATGAACATTTATAATTCCTAATTTTATATTAAAAAAATTAATCCATCTATTATCTAATAACATATTATTCTGCAAACTAAACATTATGTCTGGGTTTAGTCTTTTTATTTTTAAAAAAACACTTTTAGAATTTATTTTTTTTGGTTGAATATAATTAATATTCAATTTAATACATCGCTTTTTTAAAGAAGGAAATATATCATCAGTACCATTATCATCTAATCTACAGATACAAAGTAAAACTTCTAGTTTAAGTTTTAAGAAATACTCTAAACAAAGTGATGCCTGTTCGTGTCCACCGATTATAATTATTTTTTTATTTTTGTAGGAATTTTTTGTCATCTTATAAAGTCATTTAATAATACTTAATTAAATAGTGCACTTATTATTATTTTTGCCCCAACACTTGGTTTCCATTTTAATGCAGTAAATCTAGCATTTTTACCTATTATTTCTCTATGATATTTATCTACAATCAAATTTTCAACTAATTTGCTTAAACAAATATCATCTCCTGCTTTAAATTTATATCCATTTATAGAATGGTTAATTCTTTCAATAACAACGCCTGAACCATCTGAACCTATTACTGGTATTCCATGACTCATTGCAAATAAAGGACCACCACCAAAAGCATCAAATTTTGCAGGATGAATAAAAATATCTGAAACTGCAATAATATTTTTATAAGACTTCGGGGAAAGCCATTTTTTAAAAATAATAATTTTGTTAATTTTATTTTTTTCTACTTTTTCAATTAACATTTTTTTTTGTGAGCCATCACCAATAATTAATACCAAAATATTTTTCTTAATTTTATCATTTAAATTAATAATAGCATCAATTAAAGTATCGTAGCTCTTTTCAGGCTCTATTCTGCTTGCTGCAGTAATCAATATTTTTGAAGAATCTATATTGAAATTTTTTTTTATTAATTCTTTATCTATGTTTTCTAATTCAGAATTTGATGGCACGTCGATAAATATAGGTAAATTAATTAAATTTTTTTCCTCAAAGCCACATTGCTTAAAAAAAATTTTAGTGTGTTTGCCAACAACAAAAAAGGTCGGATTTGCTAATTGAAGTATAAAATAAGATAAACTTCTTATTACGTTTTTTAAGCCATATTGCTCATTTGGGTGATCAAACCAGATAGAAAAATTTCTTCTTGTTAAAAGAAAAAAAATAATTAAAAATCTTGTAAGAAAGTTTGAGTAACCTATTAAAATAAATTTATCTTTCCTATTAAAAAGAGCTATTGATAAAATTTTAAAAAGATTTGAGAATTTATTGAAATAAAAGTCATCTTTATCGGTACCTAAGGGTTCATCCCAAGGTAATGCTCTCATATATTTAAACCTATACCAATTTAATATCTTATAATTAGAAAATTTTCTGAGCTCTAAAACTAAGGCGTTATTATGAGGTGTAGCTAAATCAGATATAATATGAATTTTATTTAACATTTAATTAGAATTCTTATTCTATATTTTTTAAAAATTCCTTCATACGACTAGCAATGTCATGGCCATCATTCACAACTCTCTCATAGCTTTTTTTACCGAGACTTAATCTAAAATTTCTATTTTTAATTAAACTTTCTAGTTTTTCTAAACATTCTTTTTCAGACTTAAATAGTAAAATCTCTTCATTTTCAATAAAAAAATTTTTTAAATCATTGCTAAACTCACTTAATACTGCTGATTGCATTGCAGGTAATTGAAAATTTCTTCTAGTATAAGTGTCATTATTTATTTTTGAATGAAAGCATAGTGAGACCTTAGATCCACAAATAGCTTTTCTGTAATTAATTCCAATTGCAGGATATACAGGAAAGTATTTTTTTAGCGGGTCGTCAATTTTCAAACTTTGTAATATTTTATTCCATCCACCTCCATATAAATTAAGTTTAAACCCTTTATTTACTATTGATCTTAAAATGTCTATTCTTCCATCATTTTCATAATGTCCTGCAAAAACAACATCACATATAAATTTTTCTTCTATGGTATTTTTATTAAGATAATAATCATCCTCAGGAATAAAATAAGACCTTAATAATTTTGCA
>CERI01056263.1_pt1 | contig 22032 bp, 32 predicted proteins | sample 350261 | NCBI WGS metagenome assembly CERI01 (sample SAMEA2620979, study PRJEB7988) | marine metagenome | isolation source: saline water (ENVO:00002010), including
CTCTTTTCTGTAGTTTTTTGATCTTCAGTTGTTTTCTCATTAATAATCCGTAAGAACCAGAATAATAAATAATCAAGTTCATTTTTAAGAATATTAGATATAGTTAAATAAATTTGGTTATTAAGAACTCTAATTGATAATAATGTACCTTTTTGTTTAATTTTTTTATAATCAAAATCAATGGTATCATTAATAACATTGTTTATTCTATTTTTTAATTCATCAATTTTTTCAGATGGAAAATATATTTTTAATTCATTTAAAATATCTTCAACTGATGCATTTTCTTTTATTCTATTTCGAATAAAAGTAATATCGTCAATATCAGAGTTCGTATCAAAAGAAGTTCTTTTATAAAATATATATTCATTATCTTTAACATCAAAAAGATTAGGATATTTATTTAATTTTTTTAATAAAGTTGAAAGATTATGATTATATTTAATATAATAAATAACTTTAATTAAACCTTGCTTTATTAAAATCTTATTATCAGTAATTTTTTCAAGATGAGTTTTAATAAGAGTCGTAGAAGGAATATTGTTAAAAGATATTTTATCACGTAAATTAAAAATCATTTCTATATTTATTTTATTAGATATATCAATACGAATTATTGATTGATTTCCTAAGTCACCATATAATAAAACTAAAGTTTCTTTTTCAAAGATTTCATTATTAATATTTGTTAAAAATAATATAGGAATTTTATGATTTTTTAATAATTTAAATAATTTTCGATTATTATCTTTAACCCATATAATACAATCTATTTTAAAATCATTATTATAAAATGAATTATAAAACGATTTAATTGGTTTATCTAATTTTGAATATAAATTATATCTACTTATATTTTCTGTTACAATAGAACTAGGTGTAATTGATAATAAATGAGATATATCTTTATGATGAATAGATTTACGAGAAATAGAATAGTATTTTTGAATCTTTTTATCTAAATCTTTTACAAAGACAACATTAAATTCTTTCGTATTTAATATTGATGTATTATATATAGGGGAAATATTTTCATTATGTGGTAAATTATTTTGATCTGAATTAAATGGATTTATAGAATAACCAACCCATTTTGTTTTCATATGAAAATCCATTGGTGTATCATTATCTTTCCAACCATAAATTGGTTCTTTAGAATCAATATGAAGAAGAAATTTATTTAAAACAACACTACAATTATCGTCTTGATATATGTTTGTAGAAATATCATAAATTTTAAAATTTTTTTTATCTTTCCATAATTTAATTTTAATATTAATTAAGGGGTTCATTCTTTATTTGTTTCTAATAATAAAAGAAAATGGACAGATTAATTAATATTTTTAAACTTTATCAAAAAGAAAAATTTACTGATGTTTTAGATGAAGAAGATGATGATAATTTATCAGATACAAGTGATGAAGAAACTACATCATTATTTTCTATAGAATCACCATTTTTATGGGTTATGGTTGTATTAATTGTTATTATTATAATTGTTGGGTTAATTGCATTATATAGAACTATGTCAGATAATACAATAAATACACAACAATATCAACCTAGATATGATTCTGTAACGGGTCAACCTCTATCAAATCCACAAAACATGTCAACACCTCCAATAAATGTAACTGTTAGCCCGCAACAACCACAACAACCACAACCAAGATCATATGGTGGAAAAAAATCTAAAAAATAAAAGTATATAACGAAAAGATCAATAAATAAATAGAAAATGGAAGAGATATTAATAAAACAAATGAATATAAATGAAACTAAGAATGAAACAAATAATGAAACAAATAATGAAATAAAGAATGAAACAAAGAATGAAACAAAGAATGAAATTAATAATGAAATTAAAGAAGACAAAAAAGTAAAATTTGATATTGAAGAAGAAACAAAGAAAAAGAAAAAAATTATTATTGGTATACCTGGTGATTCTTTTAGTTCTAAATTTCTTATTTCTTGGACATCTACTCTTAATGCTTTATGGGAAACTGGTAAATATGATATTGTAGTTTCACCAGGAACAAGTAGTTATGTCACATTTGCTAGAATGCAAACATTGGGTTTAGATGTGTTAAAAGGTATAACACAACAACCATTTAATGGAATGGAATTTGATATATGGGTGACAATAGATAGTGATGTAATATTTTCTCCTCAAAATTTTATTCAATTAATAGAATCAACAGAAAAACATCCTGTTGTTTCAGGAATGTATCGTATGGTAGACTTAAAAAGTTATGCTATCGTTAAAGATTGGAATACAAATTATTTTCGTGAAAACGGTACATTTGAATTTATATCACCTGAATCTGTTGAAAAATGGAAACAAGAAAATAATGATGAATTTATGGAAGTTTCTTATTGTGGAATGGGTTTTATGGCAGTAAGAAAAGAAGTATTAATATCATTAACATATCCGTATTTTCAAGGAGAGTTAACAGAAATAAAAGGAAAAAATGGAGAATTAATAAGAGATTTAAATTCTGAAGATGTATGTTTTTGTAAAAATATAATAAAAGAAGGATATAAAATTATGGTAAATACCAATATAAGAGTTGGTCATTTAAAATCATTAGTTATATAATTATTTATGTGAAAAATGTTCTACAAATTCTTTATAAAACTCTTTTTTTTCATCATCAAGATTTAAATGATCTAATATATCTTGTTGATAATATGTATTAATGTTTTTAAGAATTTTAAGTAATTCTTCTCCAACCTTATCATTAACGAAATCACCAGCACATGATAAACCATCATAATAGTTTGTCTCATTATATTGATCATGTATATATTCTAGTAATATAATATTCCAGTATGAATTAGATTTTTTAACCAAATTAGAAATTTTTTTTGAGATTTTTTGAATATTTTGTCTCTGAATGGGATTTTTATCATATTTGTAATAATGAATTTCTGTAAATTTGTTACTCATTAAATTAAATAAATCAACACAATCTTTTTCTGCTTTTTCCATTTTATATTCTTCAGATTCAATACAATATTGATAAGTTTCTTTTGATGTAACTAGCAGATTTGGGATAAATCCACATTCATTATAAATCTTAAATCTCAAACCATCTTCTAACATATCCATCATGTTCTTTGAACTGAGTAATCTGAGTTTCCGTAGAGAGAGTGAACGAGCGTTTCTTTGATAGTTTCTTTGTACTATAATGAAAAGAAAGAATGACGTATCATTTTTTAATAAAAATACAGCATTGGATTTTAATATATAAAAAATGGAAAAAATAAATATTACAAATAGAAGAGTAAATGGATATTTATTTATGTGAAAAGAATTCAACAAATAATTCATAAAATTGGATGGTTTCATCGTCAAGATCCAAATAAGTTAATATATCTTGATGAAAATATTTATTAATATTTTTTAAGATTTTAAGTAGTTCTTTTCCAATATTATGATTACGGAAATAATCACCAAATGATCGACTATATGAATCGGTTTCAATATATTGATGATGTAAGAATCGTAGAAATATAATATTCCAGTATATATTAGATTTTTTAACTAAATTAGAAATTTGTTTTGAGATTTTTTGAATATTTTGTTTATGAATTGAATTTTTATTTCTATAACGTTGACAATATAGAACTTCTGTAAATTTTTCGCTTATTAAATCATATAAATCATCACAATCTTTTTCTGCTTTTTTCATTTTATATTCTTCCGATTCAATACAAAATTTATGTATTTCTTTTGATGTAACTAGCAGATTTGAAATAAATCCACATTCATTATAAATCTTAAATCTCAAACCATCTTCTAATGCATCCATTGTTTTGAGTGTCTTCAAAAGGTTAACAAAAGTCTCTTTATAGTATAAAGAAAAAGAAGAATAATCTATCATTTTTTTTCTAATATACAGCATTCGAAAAAAAACTATAAAATAGAATATTCAAGATGAATAAAGAATGTTATATTTAATTCGTATGTATTGTAAAATATTAGCAAATTCATTTTTCAATTGTGTTGATCGAAAAGAAACAAAATATAAATATTATAAATGTTCGGAAAGTGATGATTCAGAAGAACATTATAATGAAGAATTAAATATAGAAGATAATATAGAAGATTATAATGAAGAAAATCAAGATAATAAAAAAGATTTAAATATAGAAGAATATGATATTATAGAAGATAATATAAAAGAATATGATATTATAGAAAATAAAGAAGAAAGAGAAATAGATGATTATGTATTTACATAAAAATGACAAGAATATGGGAAAAATATAAATGTCGGTAATAGATGAATTAAAGAAAATATTAAAAGAGAAAGTAAAATATAGAGAAGATGAATTAATAAATATAGTAATAGAGATATATTATAATAAAAAATCGGATGTAAATACAACACAAAAAGATCTATATATAAAAATGAGAATAAAAGAATTGAAAAAAACAGAAGAAAAATATAAATTTGTAAATGAAGAAGATTTTCAAGAAGAAGCATTAAAAGATTATTATAAAAAAAGTATATAAGAAAAAATGAGTAAATATGTGAATAAGATGAGTGTCGAAAAATATTCTTTCCAAGCGGAAATCAATCAATTATTAAACCTTATTATAAATACATTTTATTCACAAAAGGAAGTTTTTATCCGTGAATTAATATCCAATGCTTCTGATGCTATAGACAAATATAATCATTATTGTATTCTTAATAAACCTGAAAAAAATATTGATAGGAAAATTGATATTATTCCCGATAAAGAAAATAAACTTATTCGATTTATTGATACAGGAATTGGTATGAAAAAAGATGAATTAATTAAAAATATTGGTACAATCGCAGAATCTGGCACAAAAAAATTTATGGAAAATGTCAAAGATTCTAAATTAATTGGTTCATATGGTGTTGGATTTTTTTCATCATATCTTGTTGCTTCAAGTGTAACAATTATAACTAAACATCCAGAAGATGGATTTTATAAATGGACATCTGATGCATCTGGAGAATATACAATTGAAAAAATGGAAGATGGAAAAATTACAGAAGATTATGTATTAGAACAAGGTACATGTATTGAATGTGTATTAAAAGAAGAAAATCTTGAATATGCAGATGTAAATAAAATTAAAAATGTAATTAAGAAACATAGTCAATATATTAATTATCCTATTAATATTTTTGTTGTTCGTGAAGAAACTAAAGAAGTTGTTGATGAAGAAGCTGAAGAAGAAGAAAAGAAAAAAGAAGAAGAGAAGAAAGAAAAAGAAATAGGAGAAGGAGAAGTAATAATTGAAGATGTAGAAGATGAGAAGAAAGAGGAAGTAAAGAAGGAACCAAAAATGAAGAAGGTGACAGAGATAAAGAAAGAATTTGAGCAAATTAATTCAACAAAACCGATATGGACAAAGAATTCGAATGAGATAACAGAAGAAGAATTTAAAGGATTATATAAATCGTTAACAAATGATAACGAGGAACCTTATGGATATAAAGCGATATGTGGAGAAGGTCAAATTGATTATAAAGGAATATTATATTTACCAAAGAAGATTAAGAATAATGTATTTGAAAGAGGAGTAAAACAAACCAATATTAAATTATATGTTAAAAAAGTTTTTGTTACTGATGATTCCGAATCTTTAGCTCCAGAATGGTTACACTTTATTACTGGTATTATAGATACTGACGACTTGCCTCTTAACGTTTCAAGAGAAATGCTTCAGGAAAATAAGGTTGTAAAGGTCTTAAAGAAAGCAATTATTAAGAAATCAATTGATATGTTACATTCAATTATGATAGAAGATAAGAAGAAATATGAACAAATTTATTCAACGTATCAAAAGAATATTAAATTAGGAGTATATGAAGAAAGTGGAGATAGAGAAAGAATTGGAGATTTATTAATGTTTTACTCATTGAGGAATGAATCGAAGATGATATCATTAGACGATTATATAACTGAAATGGGAGAAAAACAAGATAAAATCTATTTTATTACGGGAGATGATATGCAAATTATGAAAGCATCTCCATTTCTCGAAAAATTTCGTCAAAATAATATTGATGTATTATTTATGACAGATCCAGTTGACGAATATATGTGTCAAAGATTACAAACTTATAAAGAGAAGAAATTAGTATGTATTACGAAAGGAAATCTGGAAATACCAAATGAGACAGAAGATAAGGAAGAATTAAAGAAAGTACAAGAAGAATATAAAGACTTCTGTAGTCATATTAAGAAACTTTATAATAATGAATTTATGGAAGTCAAAGTATCAAATAAAACAGTAGAAAGTCCTTGTATCATATCATCATCAGAGAATGGATTTACAGCAAATATGGAAAGGATAGTGAAGGCTCAAACTTTAGGGCAAAAAGATAATGGAATGAACCATATGATGAATCAAAGAATTCTAGAAATTAATTACAAACATAAAGTAATTCAAAATATTAAATCAATTTATAAAGATAAAGAAAAGAAAGCCAATGATCTACTTGATTTAATTATCAATAGTGCTCTTTTATATTGTGGTTATTCATTAAGAAAACCTATTGATTTTTCTAAAAAATTAGTGAATATTGTAATGGCTGGTTTAGATATGGATGATGAAGAGGAAATTAAAGTAGATGATATTAAAGTAGATGATACTAAAGTTAATGAAGATAAAACAACTATTAAAACAGAAGAGATTAAGAAAGATATTCCAAAATCTCCATTAGAATCAACAATAGAAACCATAAATGTAAGTGATCTCCAGTCTAATGATTAATTGAGAAAGAACGAAGATAAAAAATATTGAATAAAAATAAATGAAGACATTAATAGTTTTTTTATTATTAGTTGGTATAATATTCATTGTCCAAGGATATTATGAAGATAAATTAAAGAAAGTAAAGAAATCAAAAACAATAATAAAAAAGATACCAGTGAATGTATATGAAGAGAATATGAATGGATCCGAATTTATTGATTACCAATTTAAGTCTTTACCTGAAAAAATATAAATTATTTTTTTTAGAATTTCTATTATAAATGGATTTCATGTATAATGTTTTAACTAATGATGATAATATTAAACTTGGTATTGTCGCTAAGAATTTATTAGAAATTAATGAAACTGAAAAAAACAATAAAATAGAATTAAAAGAAAAATATATAAATGGAATTGATAGACAACGAAGAGAATATGATGAAAAAGTACAAAAATATATGGAAGAATATAAGAAAGCAAAAACTATGATAGAAAAAGTAAATATAAAACCACCAATAAAAGAAAATGAATCAAATATATTTACATATACTACACAGATAGAAGTAGAAGATAAAGAAGATGAATTTAAAATTGATAGATTAAATGGTAAATTTGTAAGTTATGGAGATAGATTTTATCTTTTTAATATGTGTAATGTAACTGGTAAAGTACCTAAAGGTTTGGTAAAAGAAATTTTTGATAAATATCCAGAAGCAAATATATATGATAAAAAACGTAAATTAGGTGATATAATAGTTAAAAGTAATATAATTAATGCAATTACACAAGTTTCTCCATTAAAAGCAAAAGAACCGAATGATAGTGAAGAAATAAGATTAAATGCATTTGAAGAGACATTAAATAAAATAGGAAAGAAATATAATGATATATCAATAGTATTTAATGAGATATCAAAAGAATATAATGAAAAGATAGAAGAGTTTGGAAGAAAGAATAGGAATATTAAAGTGTATATAGTATAAAGAAATTAGTAATTGTAATCATAATATGAGAAATTATATGTAAAACGGTAGATTCATAAAGTAACAAATTTGATTCAAAAATTAAAGAAATAAAATAGAATAATACGCTAGAAAATAATAATATGTAAATGAAAGAATGTTTAATAAGATACATATTTATTATAAATCCTATACATTGGACAAAACGATCTAAATTTCTAATATTAATATTTGTGTTACCATGATTTAATATACTTATAATACATGCAAATAAATATAATAAGGAAATATAAATTGGTGGATTATAGATTATAAGTAAAATAAAATGTATTATAAATAGTAAAATAGAAGATACAAATAATGGATAGTTCATTTAATAAAATGGAAGAATACATTTATGCGTTTGTAGCATTAATTGTTTTATTAAATGGTTTATTTTGGTCATTAGCATGCCATGAAACTCATTGTAAATTTGTAAAAATGTTAGGAGTTGAGAATTGTATACCACATTATATACATATTATATTTGGTATAGTAGCATATATAATTGGAGTAATGATTGTACAAAGAAAATATCTTTTTTCAAAATAAAGAATGGAAAAGAAACAATTTGAATTTTATTTTTCAGTTTTTATAATTTCATTTGTTATTGGTATTATTGTTATATTTGCTTTTACCGAACCAAAAAAAATATTGGTGAAATATCCAAATCCAATAAATAGTGAGAAAACAGTATATACAAATGAAAATGGAGAATGTTATAAGGTAAAAGCAGAAGAAATAGAATGTAATGGAAATGAAAGAGAAAATATGTATGTGAAAGAAAAAATATAGTTATAATAAATAAAATGTATTATGTTAGTTTAGATAAAGATCTAAATAAAGATGGACAAAAAGATAATATGCTTTTAAAATACGATTCAAAAGGTAAAGATTTTATAGTAGGATTACCTATAAAAAATACACATAAAGTATGTGAATGTTTTTTTAAATCAAAACCTAACATACCACAAAACGCATATTATGTTGTTTCAAAAAAAGATTTAAATGGAGATAAGAAAAAAGATTATGTAGTAGGGGTATTTAAAAATAATGGTGATTTATTAGTATTATTACCATTAGATATAGAAAAAATAAAAAAAAAAGAAGGAGGAGCTACAATAAAACAAAAAAATCCTGAAAATCAAAAAAATCAAGTTTTTATTCAAAATAACACTGGATTTTTACAAGCAACTAAATTAGGTGCAGGTGATCATCTTGGTAGAATTATGATGGTAGGAGTTACAGATGCATTAGCAAATGCATTTGTAGATTAAAGAAGTTAAAAGAAATGAATTAAATAAAAAGTATAATTTCTTTTTTTAGGTTTAATCATAATCTTTTTATGATTAGATAATTTAATACAAGATTTTTGTTCAAGAAATATAGGATTATCATCAACAAAAAGAGTTTCAGAAGAATTAAGAGCAATAAAAACATCAAAAGAATGAAGATTTTCAATAACATTATCATTGTTATTAAGTTTATGGACAATACATGTATTTAAATTGAATTTTGAGATAATAGATTTAATATATTCGGGAAATTGATATTTATATATTTGAGTTGGTTTAAAAATATCAATATCATAAATAAAATGATTTGTATTAATTTCAGATAATAGATTTTGTTCTAATGTAAAATCAATATAATTTTCTAAAATATCCATTATTATTAAATAATAATTAATATTTAAGTTTTTATATGAAGTTGATTTTAGCTCTAGCAGGTGGAGGAATTAAAGGTGTTTTTCAATTAAGTGTGTTAAAAACAATATTCGATGATCCCGAATCAAGTAAAATAGAAATAGAAGAAATTTATGCATCTTCAGTCGGTGCATTAATATCACCATATATTTTAACAAAAAGATTTAAAGAAGCACTTGAACTAGTTCGAAATTTAAGATCAATTGAAGATATAAGTGTTAGATGGAATAAATATAATTTTGGATTTCTAAATGAATTAATTGGATATTATAATTTAATATTTCATAAAGCATATTATAAATCATTAGATTTATCAGTATTAAATGGATTGAAACAAACAATTAGTGTTGAAGAAGAAAATATGATTAAAAATAAATTAAAATGTTATTCATTTAACGTAACAAATGGTAGTGAAGAAATATTAGTTGGTGATAATTGGATAGATAATATTGGAGCAAGTACTTGTATACCATTATTATATCCACCAAAAAGAATAGGAGATAATTATTATGTAGATGGAGCGATATCATCAAGATTGGCGATAGATCATATATCAAATAAGGATATGAATGTATTAATGATAAATTTTAAGAAAGATATATATGAAAGTGATTATATAGAAATACATAATTTAAATACATTAGAATATATAGCAAATTTAATAGGTCAAAGTGGAGAAATACATGTATTAAATGATTATAAAGAATTTAAGAAAAGGATAAATGAGAATAAATTATATAAAATATCAATGGAAACCAAATTTGAGAATGCATTGGATTTTAATAAATATACGATAGAATTTGCAATAAAAGAAGGAGAAAAGAAGGGTAAAGAATGGATAGAGATGATAAAAAGAAATAAATTAATATAATAAATGAGGAATGTTAAATTAATTTATTTCTTTTTTTCAATATTCTTAGTTTTATCTTATAGTAGTCGTACATATAAACCTTATAAATTAACTAGATGTGTAACTGAAAAAGATAATTATGGAAAAGCACAACAAATAAATTATGAAAATATAGTAGATGTAAAAATAAGTAAATTTATAGAAATAAATAATTCTACAATAAAAAAATGTAAAAAATTGAATTAAATTCTTATTTTATTATAAGAATATATGAAAATAATTTATTATATAATATTTATATTCTTATTTATAAATTGTAATTCTATACATCATTATGAATATGTTGGTTTTCATCGTAAATTTCCTTTATATTCAGAATATTTATATTTAAGAAATGTATCAAATATAAGTAATAATGAATCTATTAAACTTATTAAATAATGATATTAAAGATATTATTTATAAATATTTACATGAGTCAAAAATGAAAGAAGTTTGTGAAGAAATAAGAAAAAGTAATGTATTTAATATCAAATTAAATATTGAGAAAAAGAAAGATATATGTAAAAATGGATTTAAGTTTAATATTATAATTAAAAATAATCATATTAAATGTATGATTTCTAATGTTAAAAAAAATGAAGTATGGAAAAATATAGAAGAAATGAATGAATGTATAGGTAAAAATAAAAGAGAATTAATGATAAAAAGAAGATATTCAAATATTTTTATTAATTGAGATGACGGTTCATTCTTTCAATTTCAGGAAAAATTGTGGTATTTACAAATGTATTGAATAAATTACCATCAATATTATTGTTATAGGCCATTATTTTATTTTTATATGTGAAAGTCAAAATTAGATTATAATCCGTATTTAATACTTCACGTATTTTTGTTTCAAGAGAACTAAAATCTTCATAAGATTTAGGAAAAGTGCCCAATTTTTTATCTAAAATTTTTTTTATTTTGTTATTTTTAGTTTCTTTATTCTTTGGTTGAGTATACCAATAAATATATAAATAAACTTCATCTTGATAATAGGTATCATTCATAGTAGTAGTTGTGTTTTGAATCATTTTTATTATAATAAATTTAATATAAAAATTGATCATTTTTTTACAAAAATACAATAAATAATGAAAAGAAAAAATCATCCGAAAGATGTTATACGACATTTAAAATCATGGTTTTATGTACACATATATAATCCATATCCAGATGAACAAAATAAAAAAAATTTATCATTAGAGACTGGTTTAACAGTAAAACAGATTAATACATTTTATGTGAATGAACGAAAAAGAAATAAATCATATAAGAATTTAAAAAAAAATGATTATTTTTTATATGAGAAAATGTAAATAGAATGAGAAGACATCCAAAAGATATTAATAATTTCTTGAAAACATGGTTTTATGTTAATATACATTATCCATATCCTAATAAATTAATGAAAAAGCATTTGTCATTACAAACAGGTTTAACAATTGAACAAATAACAACTTTTTATATAAATGAACGAAAAAGAAATAAATCATATAAACAAATTAAGCTTCTAAAAATTTAGTGAATTGACTATGTAATTTAGTGGATAATAATTGTCTTTCGTCAGGTGTCATTAATCCTAAAATTATACGTATTTGATTATGAACAGAATTTTTCTCAAATTTTTGAAAAAAATAATTTGGAATATCTTGATTATTTTTAAGATTTGGATGTCGTGAAAATATATTATAAAATGTCGGAGTTAAATGAGAAAACAAAGCTACATCATCATTAATAAAACAAATTATATCATTTGATAACCAATTAATATCTTCATTAATATCTTCCATAAGAATTTTAATGAAAACATTATGATATAAATCTAACAAATCAGTATAAGTATGTTTAAAAGAAACAATATCACATAAGAGAAGAGGTGGTTTTGGATAATGAATTAAAGAATAAATATAATCTTCAAGGTCTTTATCAAAAAGAATATTAATAATAATAGGATAATCCATCTTATATATATAAAATATTATGATAATCTTATATATTATAATCCATTATTCGTATGAACATAATTAATATAGTAAACGAGAAAGTATCTTTCATTCTTATTCATTAATGCTATAATATTATGAAGAGTGGAATAAACATTTTTATTATTTAAAATATGAATTAAAAATCTATTAATATCATTCTCTTTTTGAATACTATAATGTCTATATAATATTTTTCTTAAATCGAGATTATTTGTTAAAACACCAATTATAATATTAATATATTTTTCAGATTTTGTTGGATTAATTTCTAAAATTTTATTATAATACCATTTTAATTTTTCATTAGTAATATGAAATGAAGTTATATCTTCTAATAAGGACGGTGATATTTGGTAATGAATAAGAGAATAAATATAATTTATTAGATCATTATTAAATAGAATAGAAATGATAATAGGATAATCCATATATTATTTAATTATATTTTTACAAAAAAGTGATGAATATTATAATTTTTATATTAGCACAAAATGCCACCAAAAGAAGTTCCCGTATTTGATTATCGTGATGGAAAGAAAGGAGGGGAAGTAAATCCTAAAAATGTACACGGAGTAAATAAAGTAGTAGCAAAAAATCTAGGAGGAGGTAAAATTAATACACCATACCAAGGAGATGGAAAAGGACTACATGGTGGTGTAATGCAAAAAGATAGAAAAGGTGATAATCGTGTCGTATATCATTAAAAAAAAATATAAAAATTTTTATTATTTATAAAAGTGATAGCATTTTATATCCATTATAACTAATTAAAATGGATACTGGAAACATAACAAGAATTATTACAATTCGTCTTACAACACATGATACTGCAAAAGAATTGAAAGAAAAATTAGAAATAAAAAATGAAGAAAATACAGAAGATGATATTGCATATAAATTGGATGAATATTTCAATAGGATACAAGAAAAAGAAATAGAAGGTTATATAAATGATTGTGGTGGAATACATGAAGTATTGATATATTATTGTAATGAAGGATACGATATTGATCTAAATATGACAAAAAAAGAGATAATGTGTGAAATGTTAAAAACCATATTACCAAGTATAATATATTATTTGGAATAATTCCATAAGAAATGTTTCATAGTTGTTTGTGTTTCGATTGCGTTTTTTAACGTTAATCGAGAACATTGAAAAGTTCTTTGAATTTCTTGAATGCTATTAAACGTTTTTATAATTTCATTATTAATTGGATTAATTTGATTAATTTTAATAGAATTGGAAGCGGAAGTTTTTTCTGGTAATTCATTTGATTCAAGGAATTTTTCTTTTAATTCATCGGAAACTGTAGTCCAAACTGTCCAATATTTATTACAAGATTTAGAATCTCTTCTTATTGCATTTGCAATTGAACCACCTGTTACTTTTTCTTGGATACATGCATCTTTTTGAGAAGCAAACACTTGTAATATTTCTGTTTTTTCGAGATTTAGCATACAAATGTAATCATCTTTATGAACATTACCACCTAATTTTTCTTCAGTAGGAGGAATAGTATATTCTTTATCTTCTGCATCTGAATTGATAGACCACCAACGATAACCTTTATAAATCCAATTATTTTTGATATTGTCTTTTAATACGTTTTGAGACATAGTAATAGATTTATCTGGAAGAGCATTTCGAATAGTTTCTATGTAAGATGGATAAGTTTCAATCAATTTTAAAGTAATAGGATCATATTTTTGTATTTTCTCATAATTAGTTTTTTTTGGTTTGAATGTTAGAACTGGTTGAATATATTCGGTTTTAGTTTCTATTTTAACTTCTGGTTCGGTAGGTTGTGGAATAAGATATTTAAGAATATCGGGTTTATCAGCATATAGTTTAATAAGATTAATTTTTTCTTGTTCAAGTTCGAGTTCTTTAATACGGATATTATTTTTAATTTTCGCATCTTCAAGTTCTTTTTCTTTAAGTTGTAGTTTTGCCATTTCAATATCTTTCACAAGTTGATCTGTTTTATTTTTTGATTTTACCATTTTTGTATTCTTTTCAATTTCAATATCATTTTTTTTATTATTTATTATTTTGAATAAAGTAATAATAGTGTTTTGAATTGAATTATTTTTTAATTGTGGATAATATATTAGAAAATTACACTTTAATTCAGCTTTAATATTTTCAATACGTTTTTCATCATATATTTTTTGTTTAGAAGAATTATGATAATTTTCATAACATTCTATTGCAATATTATAATTAGGTAAATATAGATCAATTCTATATTTTTTAATTTGATATTGATGAATATATTTTTCATTTGGAATAAAAGATATTATGTAATCTAATGTTGAAACTTCTATAAGAGGATTATAATAATTAATAATTTCAAATCCAAGTTCAGATATATATTTATATGTATCTAATCTTTTTTTCGAAGATAATATTTTTTTTAATCCATTAATTGTTAAATAATTTAAATAATGTTCACCACTATTTGTTTTTGTAAGAAAAGATTTTTTATCATTTGAATTAAAATAACGAATTGAGCTATTAATTTGTTTTATATTTAAAAGTATACCAACATCTTTAGCTTTAATATGAATATTATCATTTTCGAAAACATAATCTAAATTATATTTATTACAAAAAGAAATGAATATTTGATTCATTGTAATGTTATATTAAATAAAAATTAATATCATTTTTATTGCACCCCCTTTCAAAGGGGATAATGTACTTAAATCTCATCTAAAGTATACATGAGACAAATATAAAATATATGGATGACATTAAGAAAATATAGATTGGGTATGTATGGATTATATAAGTTATACATGAATATTCAATTAAATGATTATTTTTGATATTCGATTAAAACTTTTCTTTCTCCATCAAAATCATTATAATATAAATAAATTACTTCTGCTAGATTTGACGGAGGTTTAAGACAATGTCGAGTTAGATATTTTAGAAGTAATTCATGTCGTTGTTTTTGTAGTGTATTTGTTCTTGTATTTTTGATCATATAAGGATCAGGATTATAACGAAGCCAAATAACAGGTAATCCACCAAAAGCATTAGAAATATTGAACATGCGAGTATATTCGCAATCACAAAGATAATGAGAATGTTGAAATTCATCAACTTCTAGAATAACCATATGAGTATTCATATCAATACAGAAATCCGGTCGATATTTATCACAATTTTTATTCATAATTTTATTATGCGAATTATATTTAATATTATTTTTATCAAGGAGATTACGAATTATATTCTCTTTTTTAAGTCTTAATTTAACACTATTATCAACACAATAAATACATATATTTTCTTCTGTAGTTGACATAATTTCAATAAGACCACATTTTTTGCATTTATGTTCAATCATATTAACTAAATTTTTTTCGTTATTTTTATGTTCTTCACAATACATAGGTTTTCCTCCAATAATACCATATAATGCACGATTCATACAATTTTTATTTTTACATGTAATATTAACAGATTTAATCATACCATCTGTTTTATGTTTATTACAATGTGTATTTTTAGAATTTAGACCATAGATTCGATGTCCATTACAACCTTCTACTTCACATTTTTTATTAACGATATCAACATTTTCTTTTGTAATAATTTTAACAGGAGATTCGTTTGTTTTAGCGGGAGATTTGTTAGTTTTAGCAGGAGATTCGTTAGAAGAAGATTCATGAGGATGACCATCACGGTGAGTTCCACAAAATCTAGGTTTTTCACCAACTTGACCAAATAAAGCACGTTGAAGACAATTATCAATTTCACAAATCCTATTTTTAACATTACACATAGTTTTTTTATCTGCATGAGAACTACAATAAAGAGGTTTTTTCTGATCTTTTACATTATAAGAAGCTTGAATATTACAATCATCGATAATACATAGTGTATTTTTATGTTTCAAATCTATCATACCATCAAGTTTGTGAAAAGAACAATACATTCTAAATTTTTTATCAGGATAATTAAATGCGGCAGTTCCTTCACAATTTTCAAAATGGCAAATAACTTTGTTAAGTAAAATCATATCATGTTTTTTGTGTTGCCCACAATAAATTGGTGTTGTTTCATTAAAAAAGTTCCATAAAGGTTGATTCATACATTTTGTTCCATCTTCAAAATAATATTTACATCTTGCTTTATCAATATTAATCATATCTAGGTGTTTATGAGTACCACAATAAAGTGCATTCCTTTCTGTTTTAAAATTAAATGAAGGAAAATTTTCACAATCTTCTTCAATACATCTTTTAGTAAGTACATTAACCATATCATCTGTTTTGTGAGTAGAACAGAATAATGCTTTATTTTCACCTTTTAAATTATAATAGGATGTTCTTGTACAATTTTCTTCTATACATGTATTTGTAAATTTACAAACCATATTTTCTTTGAAATGAAGATTACAGTAAATTCTTTCATCTTCATTTGGATAATTATACCAAGCTTGTTTTTCACACTTAGGTTCTAAACAAGTCTTAACCATTGTAATAAAATTTAAAATGTATATCATTTTTATATAAAAATAAAGTATTTTTTTTGTTCGTTTTTTTAGTATATAGGAATAGTACCTTAGTTCGAGTATGCAAGCCCACCCATTCCTGATAAAATACGAAGAACGTTGTAGTTAACGGCATAGACAAGGACTTCATCACCAGTAGCGGGAGTTGATGAAAGGGTTGCGGTATCAATACGAGACATGTTAAGAGTACCAGAAGGTTGGTGTTCTTCAGGTTTAAGAGCAAAGGAATAAACATTGATGTTCTTGCCATGAGGAATATTCTCGTGGTGCTGATAGGGTTGAACATGAGTGAAATATTTACCATCACGTTCAGCAAAACGATCATTGCCATTAAGCTGAAGTTTAGCAGTAGTCATTTCTTTAAAGTCAGTCCAGGTTGCAGGAACAGCCTCCGCATTGGTTCTGAAGACCCAGACAAGTTCTTTCACGGGATGATTGAAGTTCAGCTTGATCTTGTTTGAAGTAGCCGCAGTAACAGCTTCAACACCCGTGTGTTGAACTTGTTCTATTAAATATTCATGCGAGAGTTGAGCAAATCTCCTACGTTCATCTGTATCGAGGAAGACATAATCCACCCATAATTCGGCACCATCAACTGATGCTAAACCAGTAGCAAGACCAGCAAATTCGATGTTGACCTTAACTTCATGATATTGCAGAGCAATAAGAGGAAGGGCAAGACCAATGTTACGGCAGAACCAAAATTCAAGAGGTATATATAATTTATAAGAACCGGTACCAGCACCGGCATCACTAACCATATTGGTAAAACCAGTAGTTTTACCCGAAGGAAGACAAAGTTCATTCCAGATATACATCCATTCTGAATATTGACGATCAATTAATTGACCACCGATTTCAAGTTCAACTTTCTTAAGGATATAGTGACCAATACGAGAAGTAACACCACTAGTTGTAACATCGGCAACAACATACATCTTGTGAATTAAATCGCCATTGCGAGATATTTGAGCAGTGACACGTTTGCCTGCACCTACAGTGCCATTAAAAGTCTGTTGGATAGACTCCATGGCAAAGTTAGTATGACGACGATACACTACTTTAAAGAAAGTGATTTGGGGGTTGCCAGTAAGATATACATCTTGGGCACCATAAGCAACGAGTTGTAAAAGGCCTCCAGTCATTTTATTATTTAATTAAAGATAAGAAAAAAAAAAATCATTATATATATTTAATTGCTAAAAACAAATCCACTTAATATTCTAAGAACATTGTAATTCATTATATATATTTGAAATATTTAATTGCTAAAAGCAAGTCCGCCCATTCCACTTAATATTCTAAGAACATTGTAATTTATTCCATATACATATATTTCACCTGTAAATGTACCTTCCATCTTTAATGAAGCCGTATCTATACGAGACATATTAAGAGTTCCTGAAGGTTGGTGTTCTTCAGGTTTAAGAGCAAAGGAATATACATTAATATTCTTATCATCAGGAATATTTGTATAATGTTGATAAGGTTGTACATGAGTAAAATATTTAGCATCACGCATAGCTATACGATCATTACCATTTAATTGTAATTTAGCAGCTGTCATTTCAGAATTAAATGTTGTCCAATTCTCTGAAGTAGATCCGCTTGCACGGTTAAACCATATTAATGTTTTCATTGGATGATTAAAATTTAATTTTGTGGTTCCTCTTGAAGGTTCAGCTCCAGTAAACTGGATTTGTTCTATTAAATATTCATGTGAAAGTTGAGCAAATCTCCTACGTTCGTCTGTATCCAAAAATATATAATCCACCCATAATTCGGCACTATTAAATACAAATGTAGCTGTTTCATTAAGTGTACCTGTTTCTTGAGGATTAGCAACAACAGATGATGCAAATTCAATATTAACTTTAACTTCATGATATTGAAGAGCAATAAGTGGAAGTGCAAGACCAATGTTGCGACAGAACCAAAATTCAAGAGGAACATATAATTTAGCAGTTTCAGTCTTATCAGTACCACCAACAGTTGTTTCGAAATCAGATGTAGTCATAGATGAAAATCCAGTTTGTTTACCAATTGGTAAACATAATTCATTCCATATATACATCCATTCTGAGTATTGACGATCAATTAATTGACCACCAATTTCTAATTCAACTCTTTTAAGTAAATAATGTCCAAGACTTTGTGTTAAAATTTTTTGATTTGCAACAATAGCTGTGTCATCATGATGATCAACTTGTAAATCCATAACAACCATCATTTTATGAATTAAATCGCCATTACGAGATATTTGAGCAGTAACACGTTTACCTAAACCAACAGTGCCATTAAACGTCTGTTGGATAGACTCCATTGCAAAGTTAGTATGACGACGATACACTACTTTAAAGAAAGTGATTTGGGGGTTGCCAGTAAGATATACATCTTGTGCACCATAAGCAACTAATTGTAAAAGACCACCTGTCATTTAATATAATGATAATATATTTTTTTATATTATCCTGATTTTTCAATAATAATTGAACTTATTATCTATTATATTAATTAATTAAGTTTCCTCATCCATTAAAAATAAAAAAAGCGGGTTACGCCCCCCCACACGACGTTAAAAATTATATTGGAAAAAAATCATTTATTTAACAAATATGATTTGATTATTAAAAAGCGTAGTGCGGGGGCGCAACCCCGCTATGGAGATTAATTGAATAATTATTCAAACTTTTCATAATAATCCAAATAAGAATCTGGACAATCGTCTTTTGTATAACCTAAATGATAAATAATTTTTATTATTTCTTTTCCCATGTTTGTCGAAATAAACATCAATTTTTCTGAAACATTAGAACCGGATATGGAAATATATCTCATTTTCAACTCGTAAAGCAAATGTTTTAATGTGCATTTTTTCCCTATTTTTCTGATTTGTTTAGAATAGCTGTTTTCATCATATGATTTATCTCTCTGTATCAAATCATATGATTCCCTATATTTTTTCACCAATATTTTTTTTAAATCAGCAAAATCCTTGTAAATTGCTTTTTTATCTTTATATTCTTCTTGGTTTTTGTATATCTTTGTAAATTCTTTGTTCACAAACAACGATTTGGACATAAATCCACATTTGTTTACTATCAACTTTTTCAAGTCATAATCTAATTCTTCCATCTTTCTTGACATAATCTTCATCATCTTCATCACTTTTATTGTTTTTGGTTGCATTGTAAAAAAAATACTAAACGGTTACATAAATTTAATAATATGGATCATCCTGATAATAAGAAGATCCTCTATAAGTACTCCAATTAGTTTGACTCCAAGTTTTTTGGTATTCATCAGAAGGATGTTCGGACCAACCATGACGTTCTAATATAGATTCAGAATCGAAATTTTTTTTACAAGTTTTGCATTGAAAAGGCATTTTATTATTTAGGAATTATAATTTTTTTTGAATAATTTACGATTACAATAAACTTTATATATTTATGATATTATTTGTTATATGATTTTTTACAATTGTAAAAAATATATATTTCCAATCATTTTTATCTAAAAACAAAGAAACATTTTTAAAATAAATGTTTAAATTTTTAGAAAGAATAAGATTTTTAATTTGTAAAAACAAGTCTTTATTATCTTCACAAGTTATTTTCCATTTATTATTAATATAATAATTAATAATTTTAATAAGACTATCATTAGAACTATATATAGTTAATGGTTTTAAATTCTTAATGTTATTATAAATTTCAATTGTATTAATAATTGCATATAGTTCAGAACGAATATATTTTTTATTATTAATGGTTTCATCAATAATATGAGATCTATGTATAATATCGCTTTTCATAATATTTTTTTCAGGAAAATATAGACACCATATATACATATTATTATAAAATTCACTTGTAATAAAACAAGAAATATTGTTTTCTTTCATAAAAGAATCAAGAGAATTATATGATAATAATTTTATAGAAGAATTAATAAATTTTTGTGCATCTTCTATATTATTAAATATTTTGAATTTAGTATCAGAAGAATCACCTAAATTTTCTTTACATTCATTCCATGAATTATATATACCAATATTTTTTCCAATAGATATAGCATAAAATTTCATATGTTAATTTAATTTATTAGAATAATATTATAATAAAAAATAAAAGTTAAAAGTAAGAATGGAAATAATAGGAGATGGTTCATATGGTTGTGCAATAAAACCAGCAATAACGAAAGAAATAAAGAAAACTTTTATGAAATATAAGAATAAGAAAAAAGATGATATTGGAAAAGTATTTAAAAAAGGTTATAGTGATTTTAAATATGAATTTGATAATGGAAAATTATTAAATAAAATTGATCCAAAACATTTATTTTCAATAGAATTAAAAGCTGGTTATAAAATTAAAAATAAAAAAATTGAAGATTGTGTGGATAAAACTGAATATTATCAAATAATATATGAAAATGGTGGTGTTACATTATCAGATATGAAGAAAATGACTATGAATGATTTTTTCGAGAAATTTTTAATAATGATGGAAGGTTTGGAAAAAATACATAATTTAGGATTATTACATAGAGATATAAAACCAGATAATATATTAATTAAAGATGAAAAAATATCATTAATTGATTTTGGATTAGTAGAATCATTTAATGATGTATATGATATAGAAAATGATCATGTATTAAAATATAAATATCCATTTTATCCACCTGAATTTATTGTAATGTATCATGTATTAAATGGAAATGAAGATTTAATAAAAAAATGCGAAGAAGATTATAAAAATAGGAATACGAGTAATTCATTATTCCAATGTATTGATTCATATAAAAAATATTTTACACATGAAAAAATAAGTAAAAAACAAAGTTTTAATGAATTAATTGAATTATTAAAAAAAAAAGATTTTAAAAATATAATAATTAAAAATGTTGATAAAGCAGATATATATGGAATTGGGATTACATTATTAATAATAATAGAAGATATTGAATTTGAGAATAAAAAAGAAAAGAAAATATATAAAAAACTAGTAAAAAATTGTATAAATTTTAATGTTGAAAATCGATGGAGTTGTAAAGAAATAATTAATTATATAAAGATAAATATGGATAATAATGTTAAAGGAGGTGCTAAAACAATTAAACCTAAAAAAGATACAATTAAACCTAAAAAAGATACA
>CERI01115981.1_pt1 | contig 22020 bp, 19 predicted proteins | sample 350261 | NCBI WGS metagenome assembly CERI01 (sample SAMEA2620979, study PRJEB7988) | marine metagenome | isolation source: saline water (ENVO:00002010), including
TTATTTCTGTCTTGCTTTAAATTTTGGATTAGTTTTATTGATCACGTAAACTCTACCTCTTCTTCTAACTAGTTTGGAGTTAAGATCTCTTTTCTTAATTGATTTTAATGAGCTTTTTATTTTCATAAATTTATCCTTTAATAAACGAAGAAATGTAATCTTTCAAATTTATTTTTCCATATCTTCTAAATACCTCGTTATTTAGAGAAATTTTTGTTAATGCCGAAGCATACCTTTCGCCAGGTCTTTTATTTAAATAAATCATTCGAGTTTTAAACATTTTTGCCACATCTAAAATTGAATATGATTTTTTGTGAGAAATAGAATAATGAGCAAATCTATTTGATTTCCAGGCTTCATAGCAAACATTTATAGTATCGTATATATGGGTAAATCTTCTTGTTTGACTACCAGGTCTTACTACTGTCAACGGTTTTTTATTTTTAAACTGATCTTCAAATATTCCAATTACAGTAGCCATTGATCCTTTTTGAATATGTCCAGGACCATATACGTTATAAAAATAAATAACATCATATTTAAAATTAAACCATTTTTTTAAATTATCTAATTGTTCTAGATTTTTTGATTTTGTAAATGCATAAGGAGAAAGATTCTTATCATTACCTTTGTTTCCTAATGTTGCAGATGTTGCAGAATAAATAAGTTTTATCTTATTTTCTAAACAAAACTTAAAAACAGCATTTGTTCCTATTGAATTTGACTCATAACATTCATCAAAATTTTTAAAACTTTGATATATTCTTGAAAATTCTCCAAAATGAAAAATCGAGTGAATTTGATTTTTTATCTTAAGAAATTTTTTATTAATTTCTAAAGTATTGCCAGTTATATATTTAACTCTTTTATTTAAAACATGATTTTTTTTTGAACCTGCTGAATAATTATCTAAACTAATTATCTTTTTATTTGTTTTTTTTATTAATAAATTTATTAAATTTGAACCAACAAATCCAGCACCTCCAGTGATTACGATGATATTTTTCATTTAGAATTTAGCCTGGCAATGTCCTACTCTTCCATGTCTTAAGACAAAGTACCATTGGCGCTGAAAGGCTTGACTTCCGAGTTCGGAATGGGATCGGGTATTGCCCTTTCGCAAAAATTACCAGGCAAGTGATATATATTTAAATTTCAAATAAAGTCAATTATTAATAATTTTTAGTTAAACTAAATATCTTTTTAGATAATCACTAACCGCTATTGATAATCCCTTTTTAAGCGAAGTTTTATATTTCCATCCATATTTTTTAGCTAAAGAAACGTCTAAAACTTTTCTCATAGTTCCATTAGGTTTATTTTTTAAGTATGATATTTTAATTTTTACTCCCAAATGTTTCATAATCAAATTGGCATATTCTGTAATACTTTCGTCTGTACCTGTTCCAATATTGATTAAGTTTTCTGAAGTTTTTTTTTTTAAAAAAAATATACATGCGTCTGCAATATCATCACTAAAAATCAATTCTCTTAACGGTTTTCCATTGCCCCAGATATTAATTGTATCTTGTCTAAATCTTATCGCATCAACAATTTTTTTAATCAACGCTGGAAAAAAATGAGATGTATTAAGATCATAATTATCGTTGACTCCATAAGAATTGCAAGGCATCAAACATTTATAATTAAGATTGTATTGTTTATTATAACTTTCACAAAGGTTTATTCCAGCAATTTTTGCAATAGCATATGGTTCGTTTGTTTTTTCTAAATATCCAGACAGTAAATATTTTTCTTTAATAGGTTGTTTACTTAATTTTGGATAAATACAACTTGAACCTAAAAAGATTAAACTTTTTACTTCAGCTAAATAACTGGAATGAATTACATTATTTTGTATTGACAAATTATCATAAATAAATTCACCTCTTAAAGTATTATTGGCCTCAATTCCACCTACTTTTGCAGCTGCTAAAATAACTGCATCTGGTTTTATTTTAGATAAATATTTTAAAACTTTTTTTTGATCTCTTAAATCTAAATCTTTTTTTGATCTTGTATAAATTTTTTTATAATTTAATTTTTCTAATTTTCTTATTATTGCTGAACCAATTAATCCTTTATGACCTGCAACAAAAATTTTTGAGTTCTTGTTAATCATCTATGTGCTTCAATTCATAAGATACCATATCTTTTATCAAAGATTTTATATTATGTTTTGGACGCCATTTTAAAAGTTTTCGAGCTTTGGAATAATCTCCCTTTAGAGTTTCAACTTCTGAAGGTCTAAAATATTTTTTATTACATTCAATAATACAATTATTTTTATCATCAAATGCTTTTTCATTTATACCCTTGCCTTTCCATCTAATTTTTATATTTAAATCTTTCACAACAAGATTAATAAAATTTTTTATTGAATACTGTTTTCCAGTACAGATTACAAAATCATCAGGTTTTTTAAATTGTAAAATTTTCCACATAGCTTCGACATAATCTTCGGCATGTCCCCAGTCTCTTTTTGAGTATAAATTTCCTAAAATAAGTTTTTTTTGTTTTTTTAATTTTATGTTACAAAGAGCTTTCACAATTTTTTTTGTAACAAATGTTTCTCCTCTTAAGGGACTCTCGTGGTTAAATAAAATTCCATTGCTAGCAAAAAGATCATATGATTCTCTATAATTAATTGTAATCCAATGTGAATAAACTTTTGCTGCTCCATAAGGACTTCTTGGATAAAAAGGGGTTTTTTCAGTTTGTGGTATTTCTACAACCTTGCCAAACATTTCAGAACTTCCAGCCTGATAAAATTTAATTTTTTTATCTACTTTTTTTATTGCCTCTAAAATTCTTAAAGTTCCAAGAGAATCTGCATTAGTTGTATATTCTGGTATTTCAAAAGAAACTGCTACGTGAGATTGAGCGGCTAAATTATAAACTTCATTTGGTTTAATAGTGCTTACTAAATTATAAACTGATATTGAGTCAGTAATATCTCCATAATGAAGAAAAAATTTATTTTTTTTTATTAATGGATCCGAATAAATATCATCAACTCTAAAAGAGTTTAAACTTGAACTTCTTCTTTTAACTCCATGAACGATGTACCCTCTTTTAAGTAAAAATTTTGATAAGTAGGCTCCATCTTGACCAGTAACACCGAATATTAAAGCTTTTTTCATGTTAAATTAATTATACTAGTTAAAAGATAAAATCTATTTTTTTTATTAATTCTTTCGAATTAAATTTATATTTTAATAAAACGTAAATAGGTATAAATCTATTATAAATAGATATTTTTTTTCCCTCTTCATAACTTTTTCCTTAATTATATATTGGAACTTCATGGATTTTTATTCCCAACTTTGAAAGTTTTACTGTTATTTTTGTACAAAAATCAAAATCTTTTTCTATAAGTTAAATCTTTTTAAAAAAATTTGCCTCAGCTGTAATAGAAATTTTTTTTAATAGTTTTTTTAATTAATTTCTTAAAAACCATAAATGTCTTTTAATATTTTTGGTAGTAATATAAAGTTTTTATTATGCAAAAAAATTTACAAATTCTAGATTGCACATTAAGAGACGGGGGATATTATAATAATTGGAATTTCTCTAAATCATTTGTTCAAAAATATATAAATATATTATCCCAAACTAATATCAAATATGTAGAAATAGGCTTTAGATCTAAATCTAAAGATAAAAATATTGGATATACTGGTTACACTGATGATAATTTCTTGAGTAAAATTAATTTTCCAACATCTTTATCAATAGGCGTTATGATAAATTCAAGTGAACTTTTTGAAAATAACAATAACTTGAGAATTAAAGAATTTTTTCCAAAAAAAAACCATAAGATAAAATTTGTAAGATTGGCAACACACATGAAAGACATCTTTAAAATTGGTAAAACAATTGAATGGCTTAAAAATAAAAATTTTTTAGTTGCAGCTAACATTATGCAGATATCTGAGATAAAAGATAAGGATATTAAGAAATATTGTAAATTTTTAAATTCAAAAAAATTAGATATTTTGTACTTAGCCGATAGTTTTGGGTCTCTTAAACCAGCAGAGTTTAAAAAGATATTTAAAAAATTCCAAAAATATTGGTTAAAAGATATGGGCATTCATGCACATGATAATTTGGGTTATGCTTTTAAAAATACAACTATTTCAAATCAAATTGGGGTTAATTGGTTAGATGGAACTATTAAAGGCATGGGCAGAGGCCCAGGAAATGCCAAAACAGAGAAACTTTTAGAACATTATGGAAAAAAATTTAATTTTAAAAAAATTAATTATAATTTGATAAATGATTTTGAAAAATTAAAAAAAAAATATAAGTGGGGTACAAATGAATATTACAAATTTTCTGGAAAAAATAAAATACACCCTACTTATGTTCAAGAAATAATTGCAAACAAAAAAATTAACAAAAAAGACATATCCAATGTTCTTAAACAACTATCAAAAAATGATGCTAAAAAATTTAATCCTATAAATTTATATTTTATAAACAATTTTTTAAAAAACAAATCCTCCAAAAAATTATCTATAGATAAGATTTTAAAAAATAAAAGTTTTATAATAATTGGTCCCGGAGAAAGTCTAAGAAAAAATAAAAAGAAAATCAGTGATTTAATTACAAACAAAAACTTAATAATAATCTATGTGAATACTACTCAAAATATTTTAAATTCTAAAAATTATTATAGAATTGCCTGTCATCCTCAAAGACTTTTGACAGACTGGGTTTTTCATAAAAAAAATAAAACTCGATTAATCATGCCAGCCTCAAACTTATCTGAGGTAATTAAAAAGAATTATAAGCCTCTTGGGAATAGGATCATTGATTATGGACTTAAAGTTTTAAATAATAATAAGATCTTAATAAACAATTCTAATTGTGTTTTGCCCCGACCACTTGTAATTGGTTATGCTCTTGCTTTCTGTTTATCTACAAAACCAAAAGAGGTTTTTCTAGTAGGTTTTGATGGGTATAAAAAGGATGATCCGTTTAATGATGATACTCAGATGATTTTGAATTTTTATAATAAAAGTAAATTTAATAAAAAAATTAAACTTTTTTCAAGTTCACGCTATAAGTATTTAAATTAATTGTATACACATCAATAATCACAAATCTAAATGATAAATCTGAATTATCAATTATATTTACTGATGTAGAATTAGAAATAGCTATTAATCAATAACCATTTAGTAGAGGATATTTTTCTTTATCATAAAAACTTAATCTTTTTTTAGTACATTTCTCCCAAAATTAGATACATTTGCCTAATTTTATATGAAATATTACTTAGTCATACCAGCAAGATATCATTCAAAAAGATTACCAGGAAAACCATTGATAGATATAGATGGTTTACCAATGATTATAAGAACATATAATCAATGTAAAAAAGTTATACCAAAATCCAAAATTTTAGTAGCTACAGATGATAAAAGAATAGAAAAAGTTTGTAAAAGTGAAAATATAAGAACAGTCATGACATCAAAAAAATGTCTTACTGGAACAGATAGAGTTGCTGAGGTTGCAAAAAAATTTAAAGCTGACTTTTATTTGAATGTACAGGGTGATGAACCAATTTGTAGTCCTAAAGATATAAAGAAATTATTATTTTTTGCAAAAAAATTTCCTAAAACTGTAATTAATGGTTATACAGAAATTAAAAAAAAGAGTTTATTTTTATCAAGTCATATTCCAAAAGTTGTTTTTAGAAAGGATGGAAGACTTTTATATCAGTCAAGAGCGCCCATTCCTATAACTAAACAAAAGAAATTTGTTAAATCATGGAGACAAGTTTGTATTTATTCTTTACCATATAAGTCTCTAATGGCTTTTAAATCAATAAGAACTAAGACAGTTTTAGAAAATATTGAAGATATTGAAATTTTAAGGTTTCTTGAGATGGGTTATGATGTAAAAATGATAAAAATGACCGATAAGTCAATATCTGTAGATACCGTCAATTCATTGAGACAAGTTAGAAAAATTGTCAAAAAATTTAATGATTAAATAATTCAATTATAAATTTTTTAAAATTTTTAATCAAATAGTTTATATTTTAATAAAACATAAATTGCTCTAAATCCATCATATATGGATATTTTTTTACCCTCCTTATAACTTCTACCTTTATATTGAATGGGTACTTCAGTTATAATAATTCCTAATTTTGATGTCTTTGCAGTTATTTCTGGACAAAATGCAAAATCTTTTTCCTTTAATATGATCTTTTTAAAAAAATTTGATTTAAATGCCTTATAGCATGTGTGTGCATCAGTTAATTTTTGATTGTATAGAATGTTAGAAATTATGGTTAATAGATGATTCAAAAATACTCTTAATTTTGATGTAAAATAATGATTGGAGTACCTTTTTTTTCCAAGAACTCTTGATCCATAAACAACTATTTTTTCTTCTTTGCGTATTTTTTTTAAAATTTTAGTATAATCCTTTGGATTATATTCAAGATCAGCATCTTGAATAATAACAATTTGACCTTTAATAAATCTTTTTGCTGAAATTATTGCTGCACCTTTTCCCAAATTTTTTTTATGAAAAACAACTTTATCAATTTTAGAGAGAAGTTCATTTTTAATTATTTCTTTTGTGCCATCATTGGAACCATCGTCAACTAAAATTAATTGTTTTTTAATACCTTTTACTGACTCAATTTTTTTTATAATCTTTCTAATAGTATTTTTTTCATTAAATACTGGAATAATTATTGTTAATATCATAAATGTTAATAATGCAAATATTCTTAATTAATTTTATAATAATTTTAAATTTCTATACTTTAGGAACATTATTTCTTAAAAATTTAGAATTCCATAGTTTTCTAAATAAATTTAGTTTAAGTTGCGTTTTTGGTGCAATATTTGTCTCTTTAATAGCTTTATTGTTAAATTTTTTTTTCCCATTAGATAAACCAATCGGAAATATTTTTATTGTAATAAGTTTTCTATTTTTTTTTGTAATATTTTATTCTGAAAAAAATAAGCTAAACCTTTTAAAATTTACGTTTTTATCATCTATAATGGTAACTATATTAATTATTTACTCTACTACGTATAGACCAGACTCAGGATTATATCATTTACCTTATATACAGTTAATAAATGAGCACAAAATATTAATAGGGATCAGTAATATCCATTTAAGATTTGGACATGTATCTATTCTACAATATCTTTCAGCTATTTATAATAATAGTTTTTTTCCTATAGAAGCTATTGTTTTGCCGCCAGCAATTATTGCTGGATCAATTTTTTTATACTTTTTTTCATTTTTGGATAAAAAATATAATTTTTTAGAATTAAAAATCTTTGTAAGTTTAATAACTATTTATAGCTTATATTCATTTAATAGATATAGTGGTTTTGGAAATGATGCTACATCTCATCTTTTATTGTTTCTAATATCAATTTTTTTTCTACAAAAGCAATTTCAAATCAAAAATACAGATTATTTTGCAGCTATAGTCCTAATTTCCATATTTATTTTTATGCAAAAAACATTTATGATTTTTTTACCTATCTTTTGTTTTTGTTTATATTTATTTTTTCTTATAAGAAAAAATATTTATAAAAATTTTAAGATCCTTTTTTCAATCATATTTATTACTCTTTGGATTATTAAAAATGTATTGGTATCCGGCTGTTTAGTCTTTCCAATTTCAATACTATGTTTTGACAGTTTAAGTTACGTAAATATGGATTTAATTAAAGAATTTGAAATACGTTCAGAGAGTTGGTCAAAAGATTGGCCAAATAGAACTGATCAAAATATTAAAATGAGCATATTTAATGAAGACTTTAATTGGTTTAAAATATGGTTTAATAATCACTTTAATTACATAGTAAAAAAATTAATTCCATTTATATCGTTATTGTTATTAATACTTGTCTATGGGCATACTTTTTCAAAAAATTCAATCAGAGAAATTAATACTATATTCATAAAAAAAAATTGTTTAATATTGGGTTTAAGTCTTTTATTTTGTATAATTTGGTTTTTAAAATTTCCAATTTATAGGTACGGTCAATCTTTTTTGGCCTTAACATTAATTTCTGTTTTTATATTATGTTTTATCTATTTTTCTCACATTAAAAAAATTAAAAACTTACTAATTATAACAACGATATTAATTTCTATAGTAGTAATTTCAAAAAATTTTTTACGTATTTATCAAAAAAACGAAATTAGAAATCAATGGCCAAATATTTATACTCTTTCTGAAATGAAAAAAGATAATTATAAAAAAAAACTTATTCCTATAATCAATAATAATGTTTTTATTTATTTCTTTAATAAAAATGGCGAATGTATGTATAATTTGTCACCATGTTCAAATTTTTTAATTAATGGAATTAATAAGAAAATTATAAATAATTATGAGATTTTCTTTATTGAAAATTAGCTTTTAAGACTATATCTCAAAATACAATAAACAGCTCTTACAGCATCTTTAAACCCAATTTTCTTTCCCTCATCATATGATCTTCCAGCGTAAGATATTGGTACTTCATAAAACTTAAATTTTTTTTTTGCCAACTTAACTGTAATTTCTGGCTCAATGCCAAATGATTTTTCATTTAATTTTATTGATTGTATGACATCTTTTTTAAAAGATTTATAACCTGTTTCCATATCAGTCATATTTAAATTGGTAAAGATATTACAAATAAATGTTAAAATTTTATTTGCTAAGTAATGCCAAAATAAATGTACACGGACATAATCATTTGTGCCTATAAAACGAGAACCATAAACTACATCTGCATTAGTTTCCTCAAAGGGTTTTAAAAGAAGCCTATAGTCATTTGGATTGTATTCAAGATCAGCATCTTGAATTATAATTATTTCATTTAGATTCCCACTTAATGCCGTTTGAATTGCTTGCCCCTTTCCTTGATTTACATCGTGAAATTTTACATCTATATTTTTATCAGTAATAGACTCAAGATATTCCTTTGTTCCATCATTTGAACCATCATCAACGATTATTATGTTATCCTCTATACTAATATTTTTCTTCACCCTCTCTATGATTAATTCAATTGTTTTAAATTCATTAAAGCATGGAATAATTATGGTTTTTGTTATCATTTTGTTGTTTGGATGATTAGTTTTTATATTAGTTTTTTTTATTTTAAAAGATTTCTTTTTTTAATTTAAGTCATTTATGTAATTATTAGATCTTGTTTAAATTATTTATTACATTGTTATAAATAATTTCATTCCACAAATATTGACTACAATCCTCTTTTTTAGAGAGATAATTTTGGAGTTTTTTTTCAAAAAACTTTTTATTTATTAAATTTTTTTCAATGACAAGGGATCTTATTAAATCATTATTTATAATAGTTTGAAGTGGAAAAGCAAATCCGTGCTTTGGAATTTTTCTCACACTAGCAGGTATTTGTTTTTTAAAAATTTTCATCATTAATTTTTTTTTTAGAAATATAATAAATATATGACATTATAAGTGGATAAAAAAATCCATTCCATGTAGAAAATAATGAGCCAGTGGATTGTAATGGCCAAAAAAATATGAACAATAAAATTATTATTTCAGGATTATTTTTAATATTTTTTTTTGAAAAAAGTTTATTTGTTTTAATAAAATTAAGTAAAAAATATAAGAAGAACAATATTCCTATAGTTCCAGTTTCAGAAATTATTTCAAAGTAAATGTTATGAGGGTGAGTTGAACATCTATTTTCTGCCATCAATGAATTGATTTTTTTATATTCATTTTTATCACACTCAAATCTAAAAGTTTTTAATCCAGAACCAAATACTAAATTATCTTTGTAAATCTCTATTGCTGTCAAATAGTGAGCGCCCCATTGAGAGTCCCAAAAATTGGGAGTTTTATTATCAGAATTATACATACCAATTTGCTCAAATGTTCGATCAATGTAATGTTTTTTTATTTTAGAATTATAATTAAAAATTAAAAACAAACACAATAAAGAAACTAAAAATATCGAAATTTTAGCCCTTAAATTTATTTTATCCTCAATCAAAAATATTATTATAAGTGATGCACTTAACATTAATGAAGGCATTCTTTGACTAGCTAAAATGACTAAAATAAAAGATATCAATAGATACACTAGCCAATTATAATTATTTTCAAAATATTTATTATATTTTGTTATAAAAATTGTCTTTAAAATAAAACTACCCACAATGTATTCATCGCCAAAAGGTCCTGAAAGACGTCTTCCATGACTTTCTGTAACTTTGTGTCCAAGTAAATCTTTATCGAAAAAAAATTGTATATAAGAATCTACTAAAACAAATAAAATAGCAAAAAAAAACATTTTTACTAATAATTCAAAATTACTATCTTTTTTAAAAAAAAAATAGATTAAAGCAAAATATAAAAAGATGTGTTTTAATAATCCCAATTGTCCCCTTAAAGTAAGTTGCCAATTTATAGATACAATTAAATTAAAAAATAAGAAAAAGAATAATAAAAATAAAATTATTTTATTGTCTCTAAAAAATAATTTTAAATTATGACTTTTAAAAATATCAACCAAGTATAGAGAAATTATAAAAAAAATATTAACATTAAGAATTAAATTACCAAAAATAACTGAAAAAGGTAATAAACATAATAAAAGGGTTGTGATATCAAAATTAAAAGAATTTAATTTACGCATAAATAAAAATGTTTTTTTGGAGATTACCCATAGTTTTTTTTAGATCTATTTTTTCTAACACAAATTTTTTGGAATTTTGCCCCAACTTATTTCTCAATTTTTTATTATAATAAATTTTCAAAATTTGCTTTTCTAAAGTTTTTATTTTGTTTTCTTTGACTACAAACCCAAATTTAAATCTTTTATTGAAATATTCCAAATCACCAACATTTGTTGATAATATTGGCAAAGAATATGACATTGCCTCCCAAACAGACATTGGGGATGACTCATATTTAGATAAACATAAATATAAATCTGAATTAGATAAAATTTTTTTAATACCCTTTTTATTTAAATGATTGTAAAAAAAAATATTTGATAAACCATAGATTTTCATTCTTTGTTTGATTTTATTATTATAATAAATCTGACTTTTCCAAACTTTTCCGATTACATGAAATTTAATATTTTTATACCTTAACTTTTTTGCAATTTCTAAAAAAACTTCGATTCTTTTTACAGGATTGATATTAGATACTGAAATTATATTAAAATCTTTTTTTAATTTCCCTTTAAATTTTTTTTTTTTTTTAAAAATTTTAATTGAAGATTGCGTTATAAAATATTTTTTTTCTCCTATAAAATTTTTATAAAAGGAGTAAGACCTTGTTGATGAAAAAATAAATAGATCTATAAAAAATTTGGTAAAAAAACCTAACTTTAAAAAAATAAAATTACAAAAAGTATCATGAAAATGAATTATAATTTTTGTTTTCAAAAAAAGTGAAGCCAAAATTATTTTTAGTGAATAAAAACCTGATATTGAATAAATTATATTAATATCATTTTTTTTTAAATATCTCCTTATTATATAAATATCATAAAAAAAAAATAAGATATATTTAAGAATATTAAAAAAATTAGAAGATAAAAAATTAACTGGCAAGGTGTCAAATTTAATTTTTTTATTTTTTACTTCTTTTAAAAAAATTTTATTTTCAAAATCTGAGAATAACATTTTAAGATTAAATTTATATTTTATGAAATCCAATATATTTAAAGTATATTGATGGGGACCTCCAAATCTTGGGTCCTCAATATAAATCAAAAAATTTTTTTTCATTTGAAGAATTTTTTTAATTTATATTTGATATACAAATCCTTTTTTTTAATATTTAATTGTTTTAACATTAATGTATTATTTGAAATGGAGTGTGCGATATCTTGCTTTTTTTTATCTCTGAAAAAATAATTAATTCTAAAATTCTCTGAACTTAGATATTTTAAAATTTCTAAAATACTTAGACCAATACCTGACCCAACGTTATAAACTTTTTTTATATTTTTTGTTTTTTTATTAATTAAACAATTTATAAACTTAGATAAAATATCAACATCTATATAATCTCTTACAGTAGTGCCATCTGATGTGTCATAATTTCTTCCATTAATATAAAAATTCTTTTTATTTTTAATTGACTTAAAGATGTAATTAAACAATGAGCTCTTTTTTTTTATCTTTAATAAATCTCCACCTACTACATTAAAAAATCTACAAATAAATAAATTATTTACAAAATTTTTTTTATTATCTAATAAATATCTTTCAAATTTTAATTTACTTTTTCCATACATACTTATTGGTTTTGTTGAGTGGTTTTCTTTAATTCTAATATTTTCAGATGTACCATACACAGCAGCTGATGATGCAAATATGAAATTTTTTAAAAAAATTTTATTTTTATAAATCTTTTGATAAAAGATTTTACTTTGTAAGTAATTTACCCGATTGCACCTAATCGAATAGTTTCTATCTTTTTTTATTTCGGTTAATGCTGCCAAATGAATTATATGATTTATATTTTTAGATTTTATAAATCTAATAACTCTATCACTTGAAAAATCACTTTTAATAAAATTATTATTATTTCTGTTTTTTAGTTTTAGATCACAACCATAAACTTGAAATTTTTTTTTTTTTAAAAATTTAACTAAATGATGGCCTATGTAACCAGCTGATCCAGTTATAAATATTTTTTCATTCTTCATTTAGATATTAAATAATCATCTATATTCAAAAAATCAATTGAAGTTCTTCTAAAAGTTTCAATTGCTCTTTTTTGACTTTCAACAATTGGTTCATTTTTATTAAATGATGTGTTCAACAGCATTGGTATATTTGTTTTTTTCTCAAATTTCTTTATCAAATCATAAAATGGTTCGTTAAAATTTTTAGTTAATGTTTGTAATCTTCCCGTGTCATCAACATGACAAACAGCAGGAACTAATTTTCTTTTATTTTTTTTAAATTTTAATACAAATGACATGTAGGGTGAATTTACAGATCCCTCAAACCATTTATTTACCTCTTTTTCTAAAATCGAGGGTGCAAATGGTCTAAATTTTTCTCTTAATTTTACTTTTGAATTAATAATTTTTTTAGCATCAAGTAATCTTGGATCACATATAATTGAAGTATTTCCCAAAGCTCTCGAACCAAATTCCATATCATTTCTAAAAACTGCAATAATTTTTTTATTAATCAATTTTCTTACTAATTCTTTATTCAATTCTCTAAAATTTGAAAACTTCTTATATCTCAATTTATTTTTTTTCAATAAATGAATTAATTCATCTTTCTTATTACTCCTAATTCCTAGATAAGGGTTTTGGAAACTTTTTAAATTAATTTTTTTTTTATATGATAATAATGCAGAGCCTATTGCGCCGCCATTGTCTCCAGGACAATAAGGTATAAAGATTTTTTCAAAGATTTTATTTTTAACAAGTTTTCCATTAGCAAGACTATTCATTACACATCCTCCTGCTAATACTAAGTTTTTTGATTTATTATATTTAAGTGATTTTTTAATTATATCAAAAAAAATTTTTTCAAAAACTTTCTGTGCAGATGCTGCAATGTCAGCTTTAATTTTTTCATTTGATAGATCTTTTAATTTTATGTTTAAGAGATTTACAATTTTTTTTTTATCAATTAATTTTGAAGTTTTTGGAATTCCGTCAAATGTATAAAGAAAGTTTTTTTTTGTATGTAAAAAATAATCAAGATTTAAATTAATAAATTTATTTTCATCAAATCTAATCAAATTTTCTAATTTTTTTTGATATTTAGGTTTACCGTATGCTGATAAACCCATTACTTTATACTCGTCACCATAGTTTTCAAAACCTAATATCTGAGTGATCCCTTCATAAAACACACCTAAAGAGTTAGGATAAAAAGTTCTAGCTACAATATTAATATTTTTTCCTTTACATTTTGAAATTGCCAAACTACAGAAATCCCCAAAACCATCAATACTAATGCCTGTGGCCTCACTAAAACCTGATAAATAGTATGAAGAAGCTATGTGGGATAAGTGATGATCATACCTCAATATTTTAGCTTTAACTTTTCTTTTATAAAATTTTTCTATTTCTTCTATTATTGAATATTTTTTTGATTGCCTTTTTAAAAAAGAATTAATATTGAAAAATAAATTTTTTGAATTAATAGTGTATAAAAATTTGTTTTTAAAATTACTATAAGGATCAGAGTTAATTGTGATTGTATCTATATTATCAATTTTTATTTTTGCATATTTCAAACACTCATTTATTGATAAAAGAGGTATACCAGCCCAATGTTTTATTCTATTCAATCTTTCTTCCTCAAAAGCACACACAAGTTTTCCATTCTTCATAAGACATGATGATGAATCTGCATGAAAAATATTTAGTCCTAATGTATAGTGTGTCATTTCTTTAATATGTCTTTATTATTTATTAGCGATTTTTTACCACCTAGTTTTTCTGCAACTGGCCAGTACACTTACCATTTTGCAAAGTATTATTCAAAAAAAAAAATAAAAACATCTTTAATTGGCATTGGAAACTCGAATAAAACAACTAAAGAACCATTTCTTAAAATCCATACTTTTAAGGCTCCAAGATTAAAAAAAAATTTATCTTTAAATAGACTATATTGGAACTTATATTCCTGTATAAAGATTTGTTATTTGACTTACAAAATCAAAGATGATTTTAAATATTTAATTTTTAATGGTACTCCGCAATTATTAATTTATTTTATTTTTGTTTTAAATTTTTTTTTAAAAAAAAAAATAATTTTCAGAACTACTGATTTTTTTCCTGAAACCTTAATTGCGTTTAGTAAGAATATCATTTTGAAATTTATATTAAGCAAAATATTATTATTCATAACCAATAAAATGAGACAAAAATTTTACAAAATACAATACCTAGGGTATGACCAAAAACTATATTTAGAAAAAAATTATTTAATAAAAAAATCTCAAATTAAAAGAGATCTATGTTTGATTAAATTAGATTACAAAAAAAAAATTAAGAAAAAATACAAAGTTATTATGTATTCCGGTAATTTAGGTTTAGCACATGACTATAAAACTTTTGTAAATGGATATAAGAAATTTATTAAGGAAAATCCAAACAATTTTAAATTGTGGATTAATGCGACGGGTCAATCATTAAAACCTTTTTTAAATATTTTAAAAAAAGAAAAAATAAGATTTTTTCATACAAAAACAGTACCAATAGAAAAGTTAGGTTATCTTTTATCAAAAGCTGATATTCATTTGATTTTTTTAAAAAATGAATTTTCTAGCATTGTTTTACCATCAAAAATTTATTGTCTCATAAAATCTCAAAAAAATATTATTTACATTGGACCTAAAAGCTCAGATTTATATTATTTGATAAAAAAACAAAAAAATGAAAGTTTTCAAATAGATATAAATGATGAAAATGCTGTTAAAAATATTTTAAAAAAATTATCTTAATAAATAATTATGAAAATAATTATACATTATTACATACAAGAGAATTAAAAAAACTAAGACTACATCATCATTATGATAAATTGATCCAAATACAAATATTATTAAATTTGAAAAATTTAATTGTAATGATGTTTTGAAATGTTTCATGTGGTTATGTTCTATTAACAATAAGTGCAAATGTCTTTGATCTGGAAACATGACGTTTTTTTTTCTTTTTCTGATAATTGAAAAAAGTACTTCGTATGAGGGATATGCAAGCATAATGACTGCATAATATTTGCTTAAAAATTGAATCTCGTTAGTGATGTTAACTAGTTCTATTGCAGATAAAAATCCAATTAAATAAGCGCCACTATCACCTAACATTATAATATTTTTATAATTAAGATAAAAGAAAAATAATGAAAAAGTTCCTAACAAAATATTTAATTGAAAATTAACCCCATAAATATATTTTACATATATGAGTGAAACATTTAAAAGAAAAAAATAGATATTTAAATTATTATTCACTCCGTCAATAAAGTTACATCCATTTATTATAATTAAAATACTCACTAATAAAAAAATAAAATTGAATAATTTTATATTCATTAATTTGTAAATTATTGGAAAGTTATTTTGTAAAATTATTGTATTTGTGGAATATATATATATTCCAACTACAAATATCATTAAGATAAAACGAACCTTTGGTGATTGTATAATTTTGAGATCAGAACTTAAACCCAATAAAAAAATTAAAAAGTATAAAATTAAAAATTCTAAGTTAAAATATTTATAATTTAAAAAAATTAAAAAAATTAAGATTATCCCACCTAATGGTAAAATTTTTTTGTTGTAATTATGTTTTTCTCTATTCTTGCAAAACTTTTCAATTAAAAATGATTTTTTGAATTTAATTAATAATAAAGTTGATAAAAAAACGATGAAATTAGTAAAAATAAAATACAACAAAATTATGCTTCGTATTTTTTCTTATACTCTTTAAATATCCAGTCAAAAGTAGTTTTCAAACCATCTGCAAGTTTAATTGATGGTTCCCAATTCAATTTTTTTTTTATTAGCGTGTTATCACTATTTCTATTAAATACTCCTCTCGGTGCATCTAATTTATAATTTCTTTTAAGTTTAATACCTGAAATATCTTCCAATATATCGGCCATTTGATTGATTGTTACATCTTCACTACTTCCAATATTTATTGGATCTCTAAAATCAGACTCGATAAGTTTTAAAATTCCATCTAAACAATCATCAACATACATAAAACTTCTTACTTGTTCTCCGTTTCCCCAAATTTCAATTTCATTTAAATTCTTAACTTTTGCTTCAACAAATTTTCTAGCTAAAGCAGCTGGTGCTTTTTCTCTGCCTCCAAACCATGAACCATTTGGACCATAACAATTATGAAACCTAGCAACACTAACTTCAATGTTAAAATCTTCAAAAAAATGTTTGCACATTCTTTCACTAAAAAGTTTTTCCCATCCATAACCATCTTCTGAATTGGCAGGATACGCTGTATCTTCTTTTAAAGCTACAGACTTCTGATCACTTTGTATATCTGTTGGATAAATGCATGCTGATGATGAGAAAAAAAACTTTTTAATTTTTTTTTCTTTGGCCTGCATCAACAGGTTTGTATTAATCAAAACCGATAGCATGCACTCTGCTTTATAGCTAGTAATAAAACCAATACCACCCATGTTACATGCTAGATTGATAATTACGTCTAATTCATTATTAATTGTGTCTTCACAATTTTTTAAAATTTTTAAATCACAATTAAAGAAATTTTTTGATTTATTGTTAATTTGGAACCATTCATTTTCTTGTTTCACATCTACAGCAATGACTTCATTGCCATTTTCAATTAATCTGTTTACTAAATGACCCCCAATAAAACCACCTGCACCTGCTACATAATAATTCATGAGCATCTAATAATTTATTTTAGAAAAAAAACAAGTTTATTTTTTTTTTATTACAAATTTGTAAAATAGTACTAAAATTGAATAAAAAATGTAGAAAAAAGATATTATAAATTTAGCTAATCCCAAATGTTTGAGATGTTTAAATCTAATTTTAAGTTCATCCAAAATTGATTGGGGTGATAAAGATTTATCTAAACTGTGATATGTTAATTTCCTATAAATATTTCTAAACTTTAAATTTTTATTTAAGGATAATTTGAGCCAAGCATCATAATCCTGACATTTTAAATAATTTACATCATAAGTCTTTAAATACTTTTTATTAAACATTATTGAGGAGTGAATAAATGGGTTTGAAAATAATATTTTTTTTCGAATTTCTTTATCTAATAGGGGTAAATTAGAACTAGAAATCTTTTTATATTTTTTGACATAAAATGTATTTGTCCCAACTACATTTCTATTTGTCCAATTAAAAAATTTAAATTGCAATCTTAATTTATTAGTATTCCAATAATCATCTCCATCTACTCTAGCTATTGTCTTTGATTTGGTCTTTTTTAATAAAAAATTTAAACCTTTAGTTAATCCTATGTTTTTTTTGGAGTAAAATACCTTAATTCTTTTATCTTTGAATGACATATTTCTTAAAAAAAATTTAGTTTTATCTATTGAGTTATTGTCGAAAATTAATAATTCGAATTTACTAAAATTTTGATTTAGGATACTTTTAATGGACTTCATAATTGTATTTTCTTCATTATGAACGACCATTATGATTGAAATTTTCGGACTATATTTTTTTTCTTTCATCTAGTAATCCAATAAAAATCCAGCTCATTAACATAAGCTGATAATGGTGTGTAAATAAAAAAGTATCCATCATATTTAAACCTATAATTGTTAAGAAAAATAATTTTGAGTATTTCGAATTAATTAACGAAAAAAATTTAAATAAATATAAATAAAGAATTAGCAAACCTACTAAACCAAAATTTACTAAAAATTCAAGAAATAAACTATGATAAAGAAAATCATTATAATTCATAGAACCAAGGATACTTATTTCATACTCCGGGGACCAATAAAAAAACATTCTATTAAATAATCCTAATAATGGAATAAATTCCTTACTAAAAGATCTTATTTCTTCTACATTTATCAGTTTTCCTACATGGTTTAATTGTAAAAAATCAAAAAGAAAAAGGTTTTCAAAAATTATCGTTAAGTAAAAAAAATTAAATGATAATAAAATTATTAAAGAAAATATTATTTTATTTTTATATCTAACTTTTATAAAAGATACTAGATATAAGATTAAACTCATTAACAAAACCAAAATCATAATTGAATTATATCCTAAGTTTATAATAAATAAAAAATCTAGTAATATTGATATTACAAACAAATTTTTAAATTCATTGAAACAATTTCTAAAGAATTTTAATTTCAAAAAAAATATACCAAAATAAAATAATGATAGATTGTTGAAATTTATACCATTAAATAAAGAGTAACTATTTAAATTCGAAATGGTATCATAGTTTAAAATATAACTATTTTTAGAAAACGATTTTCCAAAAAATTCAGGAGGGATTAGAAATAAACATAGAAAAAAATAGCTAATTAAAGAAAAATAAGAAAAAAAATATACCATATTAATTTTAGTTTTTTCATCTAAATTTTTAAAATTAAAGAATAAAATTAAAGCTAATATTGAAGAAATTAATATTTGAATTGAATACAAATTTCTTGAAAAAAAAATAAATAATAAAATTATAAAAAGTAAATTTATTTTTTTTTTTAATAAAAGTGAAAACCAATTTTTAATTTTTTCAAAATTTATCAATAATAAATTTAAAAAAACGATTATTATTATAGAAATTTTATAAAAAGTATTTCCTTGATTAGTAAAACTTAAACAAATCAATAAGAAAAAAATAAAAAAAATTATTAAAGTTTTATTTTTTTTTAAGATAGCTTGCACAACATCAAATTATTTTATTAAAAATTATTGTATTTAATTTTATATTTATTTGATTTAATATCTATTTTAATCGTTATTTTAAAGATAAAATTTAATACATGTCATTATTTACAATTTTTTTTTCTTTCCAATCATTTATTTTTTTAATTGGAATCAATTTTTTTAGTAAAAGATTGTCTACATATTTAAAACTGAATAAAAATTTTAATTTATCAATCTTTTCAACTTTAATTCTCTTAATTTCTTTTTGTTTTTATTTTTTAAACTCATTAAATTTTTTTTATTTAAAAAAATTTTCAGAGTTTATTTTTTATTTTTTTATTTTCTTGGGCTATTTTTCATTCATATTCAAATTTTTAAATTTAAAAAAAAGAAATAAGAAAGAATTATTTCATTGGAATTATCTCAATATCATTTATTTTTTAATCATAATTAACATACTAATATCATCATTGGTTCCAGTTACTGATGCTGACTCAGTAAGATATCATCTTGGTCAATTCAACAATGATCCAAAATTTATAGATTTTGATTTACACAATAAAATTTCTTATATTGGAGATGGTCTTAATGTTATTAGCTATTACTCAGATGCATTAAATATTGTCTCATGTTTAAACTTCTATTTTTTATTTTTAGTAATTAGTCTTATAAAAAAAACTTTCTCTAAAGAAAAAAAAATTTTTTTTTCTTTATTTTTATTATCAATTCCAATTTATCTTAATCTTTTAATTTCTCAAAAACCTTTTTTATGGTTGATACTTAATTTATTTTATATTTTTTTTCTTAGTTACAAAAATTTAATTAATAAAAATTCATTTTCATTTTTAATAATTTTAATTAATTTGTCTTTAATTCTAATTTCTAAACCAGAATTTTTATTGGTTGTTCCTTTATTTGTTATTTTTTTGTTTGTAAAAAATATAAGCTTGAATTTTATTGTAAAAGAAAAATTTTCTAAGATATTTTTATTTATTGCCTGTATATCTTTATTTCCTACAACTTTTTTTATTTACAACTTTTTTATTTTTTCAGATCCAACAAAGATACTTCTCATACAAAATAACCTTGGGGAAGAGAAATTCGTAAGTTTTTTAAAAAATTCAAATATTTCAATTTCATTATCTAGTGCTTTTGAATTTTTTTTAAATTTAGGAGTCCCAACCAAATATATAAAATGGTTTTCAATTTCCTTAGGGTTCGGTTTTTTAATATGTATTATATTTTCCCAATTTAGATTTAATAAAAATTATATTTTATTAATTTCTTTAATAATTATTAATTTTGTATTTGATAGAATAAATATTGAACAAAATCATTCCAGGAATTACATATTTATTTTTTTAATTTTAATCTATTTATTTTTACAACAAAAAATAATTTTTAAAAATTTTGTAAAAATTATTTTGATTATTCAATTAATAATCACACAAGTTTCATTTATGTTTTTTAATTATGAGATTTACTTTAAGAATAACTACAAAGAGATTGCTTATAATTATTCCAATGAAAATAAAATTTTTGAAAAAATGAAATTAGAAAAAAATTCAATAATTATAACAAACATTGATGGAAATTTATTTAAAAGATATGATTATGTAAATATTGATTATTACAACTTTGACAAAAGTTTTTTCTATGAAAAATTTTATAATAAAATTAAGGATGATAAAAAAGTAAATGAAATTATCTTAATTTTAAAAGAAAGTGATACTTATCCTGTTTTAAATCAATATTTAAGAGAGGAATTCTTAATCTCCCTGAGAACAAGAAATCCACTCAAAAAAAAGCAAACAATAAATTATTCAATCTATAAACTCTCAAAAAAAGAATTTGGTGATTCAATAAAAATGTTAAAATAATTTTTCTATTTAAGATGTACTTAATAAATTAATTATAATCTTTTTTTCACTTATCTTTGGTCTCGACGAATAATAATGTTTATCTGTTCTTAAATTAAAATTACCATTTATGTCTACACTGTTTGAAACAATTTTTTTAAGAAAACCATCCGCTTGAGATAAATCATTTTTATTAATTCTTTTATTTAAAAACTGAAAATTGTGCTTATTGAATCTTGAGACTAAATTATTAAAAAAATTCAAATACATTATGTTTTTTCCCAAACATAAAATTTGTTTTTTAAAAAATAATGTTTGAGCGCTCAAACTTGAAGTTAAATGAACAATAAATTTACTATTTTGAATTAATGCATTCAAATTTGAGGATCTCTTGATAAATACTATTCTTTGATTCTTAAAAAAATAATTTTTATCCCTTATATATAAACTTAATAATTTAACTAAATTAGTATTTGGATGAAATAAAAAAACTAAATCATAATTAAATGTCTTTAAAAAATATGATACAAATTTACTCAAATTTAAATTTTCTGCTAATAAATTTAAATTCATATCATTTCCCATTATAACTAATGCATATTTTTTTGTTGTTTTATTAATTTTGAATTTAAAAATAGTTTTGATTAATAAAAAAAAAATTTTTTCTGTATAAGAATTTATCTTCTTTTTTCTATCAATTAAATTACTAAATGGTTTTAATGATAAAATATAATTTTTTTTTAGTTTATTATATTTAGTATTATCAAATTGTGTTTTTTTTTT
>CERI01065546.1_pt1 | contig 21993 bp, 23 predicted proteins | sample 350261 | NCBI WGS metagenome assembly CERI01 (sample SAMEA2620979, study PRJEB7988) | marine metagenome | isolation source: saline water (ENVO:00002010), including
CTTGGTGCTCTACTTGATCTACTTGGTGCTCTACTTGGTGCTCTAGTTGATCTACTTGATGCTTTATATTCACTTTCAGATTTTAATTTTTCAAAATCAGTAACATTAATAAAATCTTTTACAACTGATTTAGCAAGTTTAGTTTTAAAATCATCACTAGAATTAGAATTCATTTGTTTTAATCCTCTAGTTAATATTTTTTCTACCTTAGGTGTGACATTTTTATTAAATACCTCAACACCTCTTTTTTTACCAGTATCTATCATTGTTTTATGAATTTCTTTTACATATGAGTCACTTAAATTAATACCTTTTGTCTTAAGGATTTGATTTAAAACGGGACGTCCATATTTTGAATAATGATTATTTCTTTCATTACTAGGTTTTGATTCTTCTCGTGATACTAAAAATGTAAGTACTAGTCCACCGACTAATGATGCGATTCCTTGAATTGATTGAATATCCATTTATAATATATTATATTTTTTTTATAATAAATTTATATTTTTTTGTTTATTCTATTTCTAGTTTTTCTATTTCTAGTTTTTCTATTTCTAGTTTGTTTTTTTCTTTTTGTATTACCACCTATTACTTGATCACGATTACTTTTATCTACACTATTTATTTTCCTTGTACCACTAGGTAAAGCAGAAGACCTTGACGAACTTCTCCCAGATTTAGATTTTTTTACTGAAGTACTTACATTAAATTTTGGTAACATTTTAGAATCTTCTCTTACTGCTTTAGTATAATTATTTATATTTCTTCCCATTTTTTCTATACTAGATAATCTATGTCTTGGTAACATTGTAGGATTTTTTCTTACTGCTTTAGTATATTTATCTATATTTTTTTCCATTTTTGTCATAGTAGATAATTCTTGAGAATTACTTGAACTTCTATTAGATCTACTATTAGATCTATTAGAACTATTTACACTATTACTTAAATTATTATTTAATTTATTACCCTTTTTAACTACAGAAAAAGAAATTAAAGTTACCGTAGAAATTAATATTGCTCCTAATCCAAGTAATACTCCTGACATTTATTATTAATTAGATTTTTTTTAAATAATTTAAAAACTAAATTATAAATATGTTTATGAATAATTTAAATGAAATCCCTCAAACAGAAATTCAATTCTTTAAAGAAAAAGTAACAAGATGGTTATTAGTTGATAAACAAATAGATGATTTACAAACGCAAATTAAAGATTTAAAAAAAGTAAGGGATAAAGAATTACAACCACAACTAACAAATTTTATGGTTAGTAATAATGTTTCTGACTTAAATACCGAAAATGGTAAATTAAGATGTCATGAAAGAAAAACAAAAAAAGGATTAAATAAACATAATATTAGAGATAATCTATCACAGTTCCTAGCAGAACAAGATAAATTAGATGAAGCAGTAACAAAAATAATGAATGAAAGAGAAGTTATAGTGAAACATGTTATTAAAAAAGTTAAATAAATTTGATTTTATAATTATATAATTATAAATGAAATCAATGTTGTATATTTCACTATTTTGGAAACTTCATAGAGATTATAAAGAAAATATTAGAATTAAAAAGGAAAAAGAAAATGAATTAATTTATCATAAAGAACTGAATTGTAAAAAACATTTTAATGTATATCTTAAATATCTTGAAACTAAAAATGTTAAGATAAATAATTATATTTCAATAGAAAATGTCTTAAACTAATTAATAAAATAATTAATTATATCTTCATCTAAAATATTTTTTTTAATTTTATCATTATATGACAACCATGATAAATTATTAATCATTGATAATAAATCATTGTTCTCTTTAAAATTAGGTGATTCCTCATAAAATTCTTTAAGATAATTTAATTCTTCAGATTCATTTTCATTTAATAGATTCATTATTCTTTTAAAAAAAATATTTTTTGATTCACCAATAACTATATTTGAATTCTGAATTTGTTTTATATCTTTTTCTAAACGAAGAACTTTATCTTCTAAAGATAATGTTTCATATGATGAAGTTTTTTTTAGAGTAGGTGAAGTTACAAGTTGAAGTGGATTCCAATAATTATCATTTGAATGAGGAGGTGGTTGCAAGAATAGATTATTCATTATATTTAAAAAATATTATTTTGTTTTTAAATATTTAATCAAGTTCTCTTGCTGATGGATCAATTTGATTTGACCAATTAGGTAACCAAAAATGAGGTATTACATTTGCTTTATTAGGATAGAAACTTTCAAATAACTTTCTGTACCAATAACTTTCTTTTGATAATGGAGTATTAAATTTATATTTATCTTTATTAAGATTAAATTCTTCATCAGAAATTATTGTATCTACATATTCTTGGATAATTTTATGCCATGATCTAGTTTCAGAAGAACAACCATCCGAAAATGCTTCTTTAGGTCTCCACAAAACTTCTTCAGGTATAAGGTTATCTTTTTCAAATGCTTTTCTTAATAAATATTTTTCTATTTTTTCTTTTGAGTACATTTTTAATTTAGGATCAATATTCATATAAAATTTAACAAATTCTTTATCTAAAAATGGTGTTCTAGATTCTAATCCCCATTTTGAAGAAATACATCTATCAGATCTTAAAACATCAAAATAATGGATTTCTCTTAATAATTTAATACATTCGCTATGAAATTCTAACTCATTTGGAGCATTTCTTAAATATTTATATCCACTTTGTTCGTCGCTTCCGTCACCATTAAAAACTACTTTAATATCTGTATTCTGAGAAATATATTTACCAATTAAATAATTTCCTACACTTGCTCTAACAGTAGTAGTATCATATGATTCTATTGAACAGATAACAAATGGTATTGCGTTTAAAAATTCTTCTTCTGTACATATAATTTGATGATGTTTAGATCCAATAAAATCAGAAACTTTTTGAGAATAAATTAAATCAGTTGAACCTTTAATACCGATTGAGAATGTATTAAAATTATTTCCATGAAATAATTTTGAGATAATTCCACAGATTAAACTACTATCTAATCCACCACTGAGTAATGCTCCTATAGGTCTATCAGATAATAATCTTTTTCCAACAGCATTAATTAATCTATTACGAATACCATCTAAAATATATTCATTATCATCTTCTATGATTGATTTTAAAGTAAATCCAAAATAATTTTTATAAATAGTTGTTTTTTCATCTATATTATATTCTAAATAAAAACCAGGTGTAAATTGTTTTACATAAATAGTTTTATCATATATACTTTTCATTTCAGACGCAAAAAATAATTCATCATGTTCATTATATCCTATAAACAAAGGTCTAACTCCATAAGGATCTCTTGAAGCAAATAATCTCTTTCTATTTGAATCATAAATTATTAAAGAAAAAACACCATCTAGTTGTTTACAAGTTTCATGAAATCCAAATTTTTGATACATATAAAGAATTACTTCACAATCAGAATTAGAAATAGTATCAATATCATATTTTTGTTGAAGTGTTTCGTGATTATAAATTTCACCATTACAAATCAAATAAATACCATTATTTAAAAATGGTTGATTACCTGATGTAGATAAATCATTAATGGCAAGTCTATGAAATCCTAATAATACTTGATCAACATTCAAAAGAATACTATAATCTGGTCCTCTATTTTCTATTCTTTGAAAATTTTCTTGAAGATCTAAAGCATTATATTTTTTTCCTATATAACAGAAAATTCCACACATTTAAATTAAATTAATAAATATTTTTTAAATATTTGTATAATATAAATATGCCACAATTATCTCCTAGATCAATAATACTTTTAAGAAGTATGGGTGAAGTTATTCCTGATGATGGTTATCTTCCTTCATCATCAAGTGAAGAAGTTTATGATGATGAAGAAGTAAATATTACTCAAAGAGATTTAAGCAATGGTAATGTTGTAAGAACATTTAGAGCAAATGGTGAAACTATGTTAAGATTACTCGAAAGTGAAATGCAAAGTAGTGATAATTGTTCTAAACAAAATGTAAAAGATTTATTATATGGAATTGCTGATACGGCTGTTGATATCGCTGAAAAAGCAGAATCGCTTGCTGGTGGAGGTGGTCAACCAGATGGATTAGGAAGATTAGAAGAAATATTAGCAGCAAATGTTGGTGATATGAATGAAGAAAAACTGGAACAATTAATACTTGAAAATCTTAAAGAAGATCAACCTAAAGCGGGTGAACCACAAGCAGAAAATACTAAAGAAAAACCAAAAAAACAATGCGGTAAATGCGCAAATGGAGGAGGTAGAAGAAGATCTAAAAGATCTAGAAAAAAGTCTAATAAGAAGAAAGGTAGAAAATAATTTTTATTTTATAAATATAATTAAATGAATAAAATTATATTTTCTTTTATTGAGTGTTTTTATCTTATCTATATGATGATTTATTTTAAAACAACTATGAATTTCGCAAGTAAAAAAAGTTTATTTACAAATAGTTTTTTATATCATCCAGTTGATAAAGTAAAAGAACCTCGTAATATGATATGTCCGATGGGTCATTATTTAGCATATATAGGATCAATATTTATTTTAGTAAGATTATTTTTTGGAAATCCATTAAATAAGAATTATCTTAAATTATATCATTATCCTCTTATGATTATTCTTATAATGTTTACATTAATTAATCTAAATTCATTTATTTATTTATTACCATTATTTATGTATGAAATTTTTATTTATCCTAATTTTTAATATATCATATATTATATGAAGAATTTTATTATTAGAAAAATAGATAAAAAAAGAGGTGATAAATATAAATATAAATATTATGACTCAAGAGATAATGAATTACTAAATAAAGCAATTATTAATAATGCTAAAAAAGGTTTATATATTCCTCCTGCATATGATAATGTTAAAATAAATTTATGTAAATCTGAAAAAGTTCTTGCTATAGGTTATGATAATAAAATGAGACCACAATATATTTATAATAAAAAATTTAAACAAGAACAATCTATAAAAAAATTTAATCACATGTATGAATTTGGTTTGAAATTTAAAGAAATAAATAAAAAAATAAATTCTGATTTATATTCTTATGGTGAGTCTAAAGAAAAACAAATTGCTATGATTTTAAAATTAATAATGGATTGTAATTTCCGCGTTGGAAATGAAAAATATTGTAAAGAAAATAATTCTTTTGGTGTAACAACTCTTCAAAAGAAACATATTAAAGTTATCAAAAATAAAATTGTAATTGATTTTAATGGGAAAAAAAATGTTCGTAATACATGTAAAATAAAGAATAAAAAAATTATAAAAACTCTAAAAGAAAAAAAAAGAACATTAAATAATGAAGATAGTATTTTTACATATAGAATTGGTAAAAAATATCATAAAATAAAATCAAAAGATGTAAATGAATATTTAAAACAATTTGGTGATTTTAGTGCTAAGAATTTTAGAACATGGGGAGCAAATATTGAATTCATTAATAATGTTTTAAAAATGTGCGATAAAGAATTTCCTAAAAAAACTAATGAAGTAAAAAAAACATTAAATGATTGTGTAAAGCATGTTGCTGATAAATTACATAATACAGCAGGTGTTTGTAAAAGTAATTATTTAGATCCAGAATTATTAAAATTATTTGAAGATAATCCTAAAAAATTCTTAGATAGTTTTAGTAAAGATAAAATAATTGTAAATTATATTCAATTTTTAAAGACATTAATATGATTTCTTTTTCTTATCTTCAATATAACCTATTTTATCTCCAAGAAGATTACCTTTAGCAACATCATTTTTAACAAATATATATTTTTTATCTTCATCTTTATCTTCAAACGTAATACATGTTTTTTCTTTTATCTTCCAATAACATACTTTAAAATAACCAACAGGTTTCCCAATCTCAAGTGTATCTGAAAGTTCATAATATTTTGAAGCATTTTCAATATCTTTAACACAATATTGTTTTCCTTTATATTCAAATACTATATAACAAGGAGGTAGAATATTTTCATCTTCTTCTTCAGAATTAATTTCTTCTTTATTTACTTCTTTATCTACAACTTCTTTATTTACTTCTTTATCTACAACTTCTTTAGAATCATTTTCTTTTTCAGAAATTTTATCTTCTACTTCTTGAGTATATTCACCTTCATTTAGACCTGCAGCAATTTGAGCATCATCAGCATTAGAATGTGGAGCATCTTCTATAGATTTTTCGATTACATCATTAAGTATTTTTTCTTCTTCTTTTTTACAATCTTCTTCATTATGATTATCATTAATTACCTCCTCAATTTTAATTGATTCATTATTAGAATCATTTAATGTTGATTTAAGTTTTTTTAAATCTTCTAATACTTTATTTTTATTTTTAAGAATTTCAATTTGTTTTGAATAACTAGAAATCGTTTTTTCATGATCTGAAATAGTTTTATTAAGAGTTACTATCATTGATCCTCTTTCTTTAGAATTTTCTTCTTCTTCTCTAATATTAGATAGTCTATTAATTTCTTGTTCATAATCATAAATAGTTTTTTCTTTTATTATAATAATCTTATCTTTCTCTGAAATTTCATTAATCATTTTATCATTAATATCGGTTAGTGATTTAATTTTAATGTGATATTCTTGATTATCATTATTCAATTCTTTTTCTTTTTTAAAATAAAGTTCAAAAAGTGAATTAATATTTTCAATGGTATTTGATTTAAGATTAAGTAGATCCATTTTATTTTAATATTAACTTAATTATTTTTCAAATTTTTAAATATTTTTATATTATATGAATAAGAATAAAAAATATTGTTCTCCTAAATCGTTAGAAGAAAATAATGGTTCTGATAGTTGCTTAAATAGAAAACTTTTAGAAAAATTAGCAAAAATTTTAAATGAAAATCCTAATTGCGATACAATTGATTGTAAAATAGCAATAGATAATTTATATGATAATGTATGTTCTAATATGAGTAAAATATCTAATTGTAAATCAGAATATTGTTGGATTACTGTTCAAGATATAGTTGATAAATTAAAAAGTGATGAAATAGATGAATTTAAAGATTATTTTAGACCTCAATTACCTGAAGAATGGAAAGATGATAAACATGCATGGTTAAGTACAACAGATATAGATGATGTTTTAGAACAATATGATAATGCTCATAATGATTTTACATATTTAGGTGCTCATCCAATAGATGCTCATAAATGTTCTGTAAGTCCTGAAGTTTGTAAAATAAGTATTCCTGATTTATTAAAGAAAAATCAACATAAAGTAGGTATTGTGTTTAATACAGATTATTCAGACGGAGAAGGTGAACATTGGGTTTCCTTCTATTTAGATTTAAAAGGTGATAATAGAGATGGTATTCCAAGTGCTTATTATTTTGATTCAGCTGCTGATAGACCTCAAAAAGAAATATTTAAATTAGTTAAGAAGTTAAAAAAACAAGCAAAAAAAAAAGATATAAAATTAGAATTTTTATATAATGATATTCAACATCAAAGAGGAGAAAGTGAATGTGGTGTATATTGTATGTATTTTATTACAAAAATGTTAAAAGGTATTAATTTTAAGAAATTCGTTAAAGATGTTAAAAAAGATGATTATATGAATAAATATCGTAAAATATTTTACATTGATAATTAAATATTTACTCTTTAATTATTTTATATTCTAATATATAATATATGGAAAAATTTCGTATGGATTTTGATTTTATGACAAATTTACCATTAATATTAGTAATTGTATTTTTGATTATTGTTATTATTTTATTAATGATGGATAGGACTAATCTTTTAGAAATATCAGAAAAACAAAATTCTATTAAAGAAAAAATTGATGGTATTGATGTTCCTGAATGTCCTGTATGTCCTCAGCAACCAGGTTGTCCTGTATGTCCTGATTTACAATGTCCTCAAGTAAATTGTCCTGATAGTCCTAGTTGTCCACCTTGTCCTGACCATCCTGAAATGAATTGTCCAGAACATCCAGAAATGAATTGTCCAGAACATCCAGAATGTCCTACATGTACTGCTGAAGATAAAGAATGTCCTATATGCCCTAAGATACCAGAACCTAATACAAATGCTAATATGAAATGCCCTAAATGTCCATCTTTACCAGCAACACCACCTGTATCACCAACTAATCAAAAAATACCAACGGCACAGGAAATTGCTGATGCTATTTTTCCTGGAAGAGTATCCTCACCAGTATTTGATGGAAGATATATGCCTATTGAAGAAATGAGTGCAGAAAAACCTTATGCAAATATGAATTCTAATTCAGTTATAGGATCTAATAATTCTAATATTATTCCTGTAATGGAATCTCTCAATCAAAATTATGCTCCATTTATGACATCTGGTAACTCTAATAGCGGAGGTTATTATCCTGTAAACTTTGGACCTAATTCTATGTCTAACTCAAATTCACAATTATGTTTAATTAATCCTGATCATGAAATGTGTACTAATTCTAATAGACCTTCTAATATGAATTCTAATAAAATGAATTCTAATGCGAATGCTAATAAAATGAATGCTAATAAAATGAATTCTAACGCAAATTCTAATTCTAATAAAATGAATTCTAACGCAAATTCTAATTCTAAAGCAAATTCTAATGCTAATGCAAATAATATGTAATTTATCTTTTTTTAGTCCTTTTTTTTGATCTTCTTTTAGACTTACTACCACCATCCAACGGCATGCGTGCGCGCGCACACCTGTTGCGAGATATGCTTCTGTTAGGTGTTCTGTTTGATATGAACATATCATATAATCCTTGTAAAATGCGCTGCCTGACGCTCCGTGGTGTGATGGTTTCGGGCAGGACCGCGTGACGGCGGGGGCGAGGATTCAGCAGAGCATTCCTTGCGGAAGTCATTGCCCGATCGGCACGCGCAGATGATGGCGGTGGTTGGTGTTGTTGTTTATAACGAAGTCTCATTGCCTCAGCGAATGACATTCTAGGACGTCGAGGTGCCATCGTGTAATTTATAAATTCTTCAAGTTCCGGGGAATTATAATCATTTTCATATATAGTAGAGGGAAGGATACCATGACGGAGGGTATTTGGACGCCGTCCATAAATATCCCGTTTAAGGTCGCCAGCGACATCATCAAATTGAAGAACTGGTTCTGGTTCTGGTTCATCAGAACCAGAACTTAAAAATATAAGTTCTGGTGAAGAACCACCTGATAAAGTTCTTCTTTTTGTTTTATTTCTTTTAGTTCTATTTCTTTTAGTTCTATTTCTTTTAGACATTTATATTTAAATATAAAAAAATATTGATTTATAAATTTTTTTAAAATATTAATTAATATATATATGAATAATTCTGATAATTACATTTATTTAGTAGTAGGTATATGTAGTTTTATTATGTTATTTTTATTTATAATAGTTTACAAACCTACAAGCAGATATAAAAGAGGTAAATATTTACAAGCATTACATCCGAGTAAATTAAGTAAAGATGAAAGATGGAGTCGTGAAAGAGCAATACAAGAATTAGAAAATGAAAGAAATAGAAGAAAAATGATGAATAATGATATTTATAGTTAAATACGTTTTATTTTTTTTATAATTTTTTTTATTATATTAATATGTCTTTGTATGATAAATACCATTCTGATATTAATATAAATTATATGTATAACCTAGTTTCACAAATAATAAAAAAAGATACAGATGAAGATATTTTAAATAATACTGAATTTAAGAATATCTTTAAAGAAAATTCTAAACAAATTTTTACAGAAGTTAATTCTGATGTTTTAGAAGATATTAATAGAGTTTTATTAGATAAACATGTTTTACAATTTACACAAGCAATTCAATTAAAGAAACCTATTAAAGAAGATAATAATTCAGTAGCAGATAAATATAATGAATTAATTCAATCAAGAAATATACCTTTAATAGAACCTAATGAAACTAAAGTTAATAATCCTTTCTTAAATTTACAAACTAATAGTGATTTAGAAAAAAATAATTTACAAATTATAGAAGAAGAATCTCCTATATCAGAATTAATTGAAGATAAACAATCTACTCCATCATCAAATGATTCTATTATACCAGTTATTATAGAAAAAAATTATCCTCAATATAAAATAATTAGTAGTAAAAGAAGTAATATTCAATCCTCAAGATTTCATTATGTTTATAATTTATCTAAAAATAATATAAAATCAACTGAATTAAAGAAAATATCAAAAATAGTTATTCCTGTTGAAGAAAATTATATTTTTAGTTCTCCAATCTTATTTTTACAAATTAAAGAATTAAATTATAGTTCATCATTTGAATTAGATCATATTATATCAGATGATAATAAAAAATATGGATATTATAAATCTTTAGAAAATAATACTATTAACTTAGATAAAGATATTGAAAAAATAACAATAGATATTAGAGATGTATCAGAAACACGTTATGATAAAATAGATATTGCAAAAGTAAATGTAGTAGAGATAAAAAATTCAGAAATAGAATTTACTTGTACGAATATCACAGAAAATAATTATTCCCAAGGAGATTATATTAAGATAATAAATAATTATACAAAATCTTTAAAATTAAATTTTCCTTTAAAGATTTCAAGAATAGAAGGTAATAAAATAATATGTCCGTATGAATCAAAGGTTTCAAAGAAAATAACAGATGTAGATATGAAATTATTAAACACAAGTAATCAGAATATTATATATTTTAATTAGTTTTATTAAGAGTAATTAAATGTTAATAAATTTACTATTTTGATATTTACTAAGTGAATATTTATAAATTTCTTCTTGTTTGAAATAATTACTAGGATAGATAAATGTTTTTTTCCCCATCAAAGTTGATGCTATTGAAATATGAGCTCTATTTGTATGTACTTCATCATATTTAGAAATTTCATTTAATAATGTACTCCATTCTGTATAATTACCTTTTGATATATCATTTATTTTTTTATTTTGAAATAAGTTTATTATGTTATTATTTTTTTCATCATCTAACCTTATGGCATTAAGAATACCAATACCTCTTTTTTTCCATTTAGAATAATCTATATTAAATGCTGTATCATGATCAATAAAAACATCACCATTAAATATATCTATCACATCATTATAAGATTTTTTTTCTCTACAAAATATTTTTACTTTTTTATTATCTATCGATAATAAAAAATGTTTAACTATATCTACAGAACAATCAAATGTAGAAGGTAAAATCCATATATCTTCATAATTATTTATTAAATCTATATATTTTGTCATGGAGTTATAAGCATGACTAAAACCACCTGATCCACAAATGAATAATATTTCATTTTTTTTATTTTTATCATTTATAATATCATATTTATTATTATTGTCTTTAAAATATTTAAATAAACCTTCATAAATAAGACCATCGCCTTTATTTCCTCCAGGAATTAATAAATCAAAACTTTTATTTTTATATATTCTACATAAATCATTAACTTTTAGATTATTATATTCTGAATAATTAAGAGAATTATTTTTATTTTTATCTTTCTTTATGATTATATTATGATTATTCAATAAATAATCTATTAAACTATTTTTTTTATATTTTATATTATTTTTTATTATATATTCTCTATTTGTTCCGACTAGTTTAACGAATTTATTATTTTTAACAATTTCTGTATATTCATTTTCACTATATTCTTTTAAGAATAAATCTTCTAAATTTTTGTTGTTATGAAATGTATTACAAGGATATTTATTATAATTGCAATCTAAATATTCGATTTTATCATGTAAATTATTTTTTGAAAGCGTATGAATCATAACAAAATAAAATAAATGATATGGACCATGTTTAATTCGTGAATTATAAAAATTCTGATAATTAGTATTTTTATTAATATATTCAATATAACTTTTTTCTATACCATTTATAAGTGAATTATAGAAAGTATCCATTAATAATTTTATTATGCTATTACCTTTTACAGAAACTATTAACCAATTTTCAAAAATAGGTTCTGTATATATTGTTGTATGTTGAATATTCTTATACATAAATACTTCTTTAGTATTTAATAACCAATCAAATGATTGAAATAATATAATAGATGCATCCATATATATTCCACCATATGTGTATACTAAGTATAATCTTAATAAATCTGCTTTATGATAATTTTGTAGATTACTATCCATTATATTTATAATTGATTTATCATTTACAAAATTCTTATAATTGTATTGATTCAAAATATTTATTTCATAATCATAATTTAATTTTTTTACAATTTTAATACATATTTGAACAATTTCAGGTGCTTTTTCAATTGGTTCATGCCAGTATATCCAAATTATTTTAGGAATTTTTTGTTTAGAATCACTCTTATTCATAAAAAAACATACTATTACTATTATCACTATAACAATAATACCTATATAAATATTATTATTATCATTATCAATAACATTATTAATTTCAACTTTATCAGGAATATACTCCATTTAATTAAAAAAATATATTATTTTGATAAATAAAATTTACCATTAAAAATTACAAGTGATTCAAAATCTGGTTCTCTCATAAATTCTACACTATTCAATAATGTATAATCATATAATCTCATTATTTTATCACTATAATACTTGAAAAATAATCTTTCATTTACATTATATCTTATTGAATATCCGAGAATATAATCTATATCAGATAAATCATCTATTTTAGGAAATTTTAATTCTTCATCTTTCGTTATTGATTCAAATAATTCAGGACTTATATTATAAATTGTTTGATAAATTGAGAATTTAGGTCCTAATAATTTATTCATTTCATGTTTTTTATTTTCATAAAAATAAATTTTTCTTTGTAATAAATCAACATCGCAAACTCTTTTACCATTTTCTCTGATATATCTTATATCAGGATCTTTTCTTGTTTCAATTTCATAATAAATATATAATTCTCGTTTAATTCCTTCATTATCTTGAATTGCAGAAACAACATATAAATTATTTTGAATTTTCTTTAAGAATTTAGTTTTTAATTGTTTTGTATCAATTAAATTTAAAGTTTCAGCATTTACACCAGGAAAAATTGTTTCTTCATCTTGTAATAAATCACTAAATCTTAAACATCTTTGATTTAAATCAAAATTATCTTTAGTATTCTGGATACAATCAACTGAAGATTCTTTAATTATTTCTGTTATAAGAGAACTAATTTTATTTTTCTTTTCCATGATATCAAACATCATTTGATCTATTGTTCTATCTTCTGTTTCAATCTTTACACTCAAAATCTTATTGATTGTATTAAAGACTTCAGTATGGTTTTCTAAAAGAGTTTCTTTAATATTTTCGGTAATATTAAGATCTCTTACTTCTGGCCATAAATCTTGATTTTCTTTTAATGATTTATAAATAGACTCAATATTATCGCCATAAGGTAAAAATGAAATATATAAATATTGTTCAACATTTCTCTTATCTTCTGGAAGATCTTTATGAGATTTAAATCTAATAGCACGACCAAATACTTGATTCATTCTTCCAAAATTCCAATATGGTTCCATAATATGTACTTGTCTTACACCGAATAAAGAAATACCTTCAGCACCAGCAGAAGATATAAGAATAAGTTGAATATATTCACCATTTATATTTTTAATATCATTAAATGATACTTTATTTACTTTTCTTTCTCCAGGACTTTCTTTACCTGTGATGAATGTATATCTTAATCCTTTATCCATAGTATCAATATCATCTTTTTGATAATCGAATTTAGAGTAACCATTTGCAATTAATATCTGTTCAAAAATTTCGGAACCACCATCACCTCTAAAATCACTATAATACATAATTTTACCGCTTGGTTCTCCTGAATTATTAATAAATTTACCCATATTATCAAGAATGTTAAAGAATTTAGGTGAAAACATTTTAATTTTATCTTTTGTTAAATATTCATTACGATTCATAAAGTCATACATTTCCATTTTCTTTTTTTCATCTTTCTTAATTCTAAAATCATCATTTTCAAAAATAATATTACAATTTTGTCTATTTCTGATATTAAAATCAGAATTATTATCACTATAAATATTACCTTTTCTCATTTTCTTCAGACTTTTTAATTTATCTTTTTTATAGGTATTTTCATATTGAATCCATTGTCTTGAAGATTGAATACAAGGGACAATATTAATATTTTCAGAAATAGTATAATCTTTATATCTATCAGGAATTAATGCTTCTGTAATTTGAGGCATATCTGTAATAGAAGATTTACCAATAGGATAATATGATGTTAATCCCATAAGGAGTCTTCTCAAAAATGTTTTCTTTTCTGAAGGCATTTGGAGATTTTCATCAAAGAAATAATCCATAAAATTAGTATTTTCGGTTAAATCAATATTCATATCATCTTTAATCAGATCAAATAAGTTTTGCTTAATGTTAAAAGTTAAATCAATATCAGTATCAAAAATATATTCTTTTGTTATATCACTTAAATATTTGTTAATATCAGATTTAGTGGGTGTAATAAGATCTTCTTCATCAAATATTTTTGATAAAACTGAAAATACTTCATCTAAGAAATATTTATTTGTTAAATTATTATATTTTACTGTTTTTATAATATCTTTATCAAGGATACTTGAGAAATTTGTTGAATTTTTTATAACTGAAACAATTATTTTACCATGTTTGTTAGAAACATGAAATTGCTCAACTGAAGAATTTCTATGAAAAAATTCATTTTTAAGTTCATTCTCTAATTCAATTATATTTTTATCTGCTTTTACAGAAAATTGATATATATTTTGTTTACCTTTTATCATATTATAAAGAATAGCAATCTCACATGGTTCATTGACAACCGGTGTTCCTGATAAGAATACTAGTTTTGTATCAACACTATCTTTGATCCATTCATAGAATTGTCTAGCAATAGGTTTTTTATTATTAATCATATTAACAAGATTATGAACTTCATCAATAACAATTACTTCATTACGAAATGGAGAGTTAATACCGATTTTTTCATTTTCATTAAAATCATTTACTAATCTTTGAGCAATTTCTCCATTATGAGTTAATCTTTTTGTTACTTCATCAGGATTTAAAAATTCATTAATATCAGCATTTTCTTCAATTTCTTTTTGTTTTGTGATATTCGGCCAACCATTATAATGGATAAAAGAATATTTTTGTTGAATATAATATTCTATTTGAGCATTAATGAATGCAAGTTGAACATTTGAAAAAATATTAAATCCTGATTTATTTTTAAATTTATCAGAAACATTATATTCACTTTTATCTTCTACTGTATCTTTATCAACTAAAATATATAAACCTTCAATAGTTTTTAATTCTTCTACATATTTTTCAAATGCTTCTGTAAATTCAGGTGTATCTTCACCAAATTCATTTACTGCTAAGAATTTTAATTTAGATTTTGCCGATAAACCAATAGTTTTTAATGCTTTTGATTCATAATTATATTTCTTTTTATTCGCCATTAATTCAGATTCATCTAGTAATTTCCAGATATTATTATCAATGTTAAATACATTATCACCCCATGTTTTAATTTCATTAATATATTCAGTTTCTAATGAGGCGGGTAATAATACATTAATTTTCATTTTATGAGATAATCCTTCGACGGTTACAATAGAAGTTGCTGTTTTACCAGTACCTAATCCATGATATACTAATAATCCACGATATGGAGAATCAGATGATAAATATTCTTTAGAGAATAATTGATGTAATTTAACATTTTGTATTTCTTCATTATCTTCAATTTTTTCAATTAATTCAGGAAAGAATTCTTCATTAATGTAATTAACAAATGCTTTTCGGGATTCTAAAACATATTTTTTAGATTTTCCTTGTAATAAATCATCTAATAAATCTACTCCTACACCTGCTGCAATATCACTTGATTTTGAGGATTTTGATTTATCCTTTTCTACAATAGGTTCATCTATAGGTTTTGATGGTTCTTTATCTGGTTCTTCATCTGGTGCTTCATCTGGTTCTTTATCTGGTTCAAGACTTTTTAAATATTCATCTATTTCTTCTTGTGTAGGATAAATATATGTTAATTCATTTGTTTTATCTTTTTTTGCTTTAAAATATAAATTGTTAATAGGAATATATAAAATATTTCCTATAACATCATTATCTCTATCTTCTTTTAATTTTTTAATTCTCTTAGAAGTAATAAAAGTAGTTGGTTTTCCATCTATATCTCCATATTTATCTTTTAAGAATAAATATATTTCAGGAGATATTCTTACTATTTTTTCTTCTTCTTTTTTTCTTTTCTCTTCTTCTATTTTCTTTAATCTTTTTTCTTCTTCTTTTTTTTCTTTTTCTAAGATTTTTTCTTTTTCTTTTTCTTCAAGTTTTTTTTGTTTTTCTTTTTCTTTTTTTAGTTTCTCTCTTTCTTTTTCTTCAAGTTTCTTTTGTTTCTCTCTTTCTTTTTCTTCAAGTTTATTTTGTTCACGTTCAATTTGTGAAGGTGTTTTCTCTTTAGGTTTTTTAGGTTCTGCTTTAGGTTCATCTTTAGGTTTTTTAGGTTTCTTAGGTTCTGCTTTAGATTCTGCTTTAGGTTTCTTAGGAGATTTAGGGTTCTTAGGTTCTTTAACTTTATCATTTTTCTTTAATATCGGGGGAGGTCTGCCTTCTTCTTCCATTCGTTTAGAAAAAATATCAATATATTCATTAAATAATTTAATATCTTCATCATCAGTTATATATTCTAATGCTTTTTGTTCTTTACCTTTATTGAATCTACCTGATTTAGTAATTAATTTATTTTCTTCAAGTTCAGGATATTTGCTCTTTAAAATATTCATAATTTCTTTTTCTCTTTTAGTCGCTGCTCCGCCTTCTTGATAATTTTCTATAATATCCATTTATTATATTATAAACATTTATATTTTAAATTATGTTAGTACATTATAATAAATTAATGTTTTTTTACTAGCATCTTGTTCTGCTTTCTTTTTAGTTTTACCTTCACCGGTGATAGTAATATCATTGACATTTAGATTACAGTAAAATATATTATTATCATCCTTTCTTAAATATTCATATTGAGGTTTTGTTTTAAAATTATGTTGACAATATTTTTGAATTTGATCTTTATAGTTATTATCATTAATAATCAAATCTGTAAAATCTACTAATTCTTCAACAATTGTTAAAATTACTTTTTTTGCAAATTCATAATCATTATCAAGGAATATTGCTCCTAAAAATGCTTCAAAAACATCTTCAAGAATATGTTGATTTGATCTCCCAGAACAATTATCTTCAATATGTTTAGAAATAATAATAAATTTATTAAAACATAAATCAGAAGATAATTTTGCTAAATTTTCTCCACAAACAATACGAGTTCTTAATTTTGTTAAAAACCCTTCATTTTCACCATGGATTTCATAAAATCTTGTATAAAGATAACTTGAAACGGTTGAAGATAAAATAGAATCTCCAAGAAATTCCATTGTTTCATAAGAAGTATTTTGTAGAGGTAAATAATTATTATCATTATTAAATTCTTCATAATCGACCATAGGACAATATGATTTATGAACAAAAGCAGTTTGATATAAAGACAAATTATTAATAGGAAAATCGTTAATATTAAGAGTTTTCATAATATTAATGATATCATTAGATTGAATGAGTTTATTATTAGGATTATAAGGATTTGCTTTAAATTTATCCATTTTATAAGAATATAATATTATATTTTTAAATAAAAATCAAATTTATTTATGCTACTTGACCAACTTGTGGTAAAGCACCATTATTTTTTGGTTGATTATTTAAGCAAACATCTTCATCTTCAAGAGGTTTTCTGCCAAGATCCGGTCCAATAGTGGTATTTAACCAGGGACTTACAGCAACTTGAGGATTAGGAGGTTCAGATCTTAATTGTCTATTAGCATTTCTTAAACTCTGTCCAACAGTATTAATACCAACATGGAAACCAGCATCAAGGAAATTAACACCTTTAAGAATTCCTTCACCAGTCGGATTTGCATTATCAAAGTCTTGAACTGACTTAGATTTACCTGAAGGTAATAAATCACCCGGTTTGAGAGTATTTTGCGGATAGCATGATGTGGGTGTTCTGTTAATATTATTAACTCTTAAGAAAGTTTCATCACCTAATTCTTCAGATGCTCTAACACCGTTAGTGGGTCCAGCAACATTATTGTTTGCTACAGCAACATTATTGTTTGCTACAGCAACATTATTGTTAGATGCAACACCATTAGTATACATATTCATATTAGCACCATTAGAATTACCTAAAAGTCCATCTAAAAATCCTTCTTGAGTATCTACAAAGGGTAATTTAAGTCCACAAGTTTCTCTTAAAAAGTATAACCCGATTAGAGCAACTAATCCATAAATGAGTAATTTTTGACAATCCATTTTATATATAATAAACATAAAAAAAATTTAATTAAATTAAATAAATTAAAATAAATTAAAATAAATTAAAATAAATTAATTATTTTGTAAATCTTCCAAAATTTTCTTTTTCCCCAGTATATTTTTTTCTTCATCTTCTAATTCTTTTTTTAAATCATTAATTTTTTTTTCCTTTAATTCTTTATCTTTATTCATTTGTTGAATTAATTCTTCATCAAAAATATCAAAATCATCATCATTTTCTTCATCATCTATTATTGAATAATCATCAATTATATTATATTTTAAATCTTTGTGAACAAATAATTTAATCTGTGAAATATAACATTCACAATAAAAATGTTGTTTTAAAATTTTTAATCCTTTTAAATGTAATATTAATATTAATTCATCACCTTCTTTAATATCAGTAATATCCATGAAATGTTTGTGTTGATTGTAAGTTGTACATTGAACTTTATCTTTTATAATGGGAATCTTAAATTTAATAGTTGGTTCAGAATTTTTCTTAAAACCTTTAGTAATTGGTTTATACATTTCATCAATAACTTCCATTGGTAATTCTTTATTAAACCAGTCTTCTGATTTTGAAAATGTTGTTTTTATATTTTTATCATCTATATTAATGAATAAATCATAAAAATCTAATCTATTTTTAGGAACTATTACCTCTAAATATGGAGTTTTATTATCTATTATATCTTTAACATTTGTTTTTGAAATAACTTTAGGAGTTTGAATATAAATTGGTTCACAATTATCATTATAACTCATAGAACCGAAATAACTATTATTAAATTTTTCGGGTTTACTATAATTAAAATTTTGTATATCTAGTGAATCATAACACTTAACACTACTAGACATTTTTAAAAATGATTAGAAAGTATAATAATATTTATAACGCAAATTATATTATTATTTTACTAATAACTGGTTTATGATCTGAATATAAATTTTTAGATCTTAAATTACTATTAAATTCTTTAGGAATATAAAGTTCTAATTGATTTAAATTAGAATTAATTAAAATATAATCACCTGGTCCAATAAAATAACCATATTCATGTCCATTTTTATGCCAACAACAAGATTTTAATGATTTATTTAATTGACTTTTATTCTTTATGTGTCCTACTGAAATTTTTTCTTTATCTACTATAAAATTTAAAGGATTATTAATATTCAATAATCCTTTATCATCATTAAAATCTCCTAAAACAATTATTTTTATATCTTTATCTCTAAACGCCTTTTTTATTAATTTTTTATTACATGAAGATATATTTTTACTTAATGATTCTTTTAATCCTTCCATTCTCCAAGGAGCATGTATATTCATTAGTATGAATTTTTTATTATTTTTTTTTGTTAATAAAATTAAACAAGGACGATCATCTGTTGAACTTAAATTAAATAATAAATATGATTTTAAATTTCCAAAAGTATTTGAATCCCACATAATTGATACTGTAGATAATCCAACTTTACCTCTCTTATATTTATCTAATTGCGGTATTTTTTTTTTTATTTTTTTTTCTATTTCTGAATTAACTTCTTGAATACCCATTAATCGAATATTATCCAATGATTTTAATTTTTTAATAGCATTTTCATTACAAGTTATTCCACCATCTGGATATTTTTCTTGACACGCTTCAACAAAATCAGATTCACTCCCTAATGTTTTATTTATCTGTGTTGCCCAACTCATATTATAAGTTAATACATTAATAACATTGTTTTTAGTTTTCTTTTTAGTTTTCTTTTTAGATCTCATTTATTATAATATATAAATTTTTTTACATTTCCATTTACAGATAAATTTATCATTCCATTTCCAAATATTATCAATATAAATATCACATTGCATTTTTGTGAAATTATTAATATTTGTAATATTCATACTCGAATAATTTTCATTCTTAATATCACAATCATAATGATTATATTTAAATGGAACTTTAACACTTAAATTAGGATCATATTTATTTTCTTTATCCCACCTAATTTGTGAAATAAATAAATCATCAGAATCATCTTCATCAAGATCTAAATATTGCATTTGTAAAAATTCAATATTCTTTATAAATTCAAAAAAACTTTTCATTGTATTATCAATTTTATAATTCTTAAATTGCAATGACATATTATTTGATTGTTTATCTAATCCAAACAAACAAACCATTGGTGGTGTAGTTACATATACTAAAGGATTCTGTTGATAATGTAAAGCAATATATCCAAAATTCTTTAAACTTTTAGGACATGAATCATCAGAACAAAGTTCATATTCTTTTTTCTTTTGTGTACAATCTTTACAAGTAAATGTTTTAAACTTTATATTGTTGATATCGTATTTTTCATGATTAATATTCTTTAAAAAACTCATTATTATTATAATATAATTATTTATTCTTTAATATTTACTCAATACTCAACTAATGATTTTCTTTTTGTTAAATTATTCCATATTGAATTACAAGGTATATCTGTTGTTCCTGTAATTACAGGACATTCTTCTTTAATAGGTCTTTCATTACCATAAATAACATTCTTATTTTTATCTAAACATTGTTTAAAATAATTATTAGGTCCTAAACAATCTTTATTCTTCTCAGTAATAGTATATTTATTAGATACCTGAAATTGGTTATTCATTATATATTTATTATATAATAAATTAAAAAAATAAATTTAATAATATAACTTTAATATACATTATTTAAACATTTAACATAATTTATACAAGTATTCTTAAAAATTTCCCATTTTCTTATATCACTTTTATTATAATTATAATATTCACAAACATATTCATAAAAATCTTCATCATATTTTCTTTGTTCGAATTCTTCATACTCGTGATGATTTCTCCATTTATTCATAAAATCAAAAACGTTTAACTCGGAACAATCTTTCTTAAATGTTTCGTAATCCATTTTATTTATTTAAAAATTTTTTAATTTTTAATTCAAATTTATATTTATTTATCGCAATCAGCAGGGTTCGAACCTGCGCGGGCATAGCCCAATAGATTTCAAGTCTATCTCCTTAACCACTCGGACATGATTGCCCTAATAGTTTTTTTAAAAATACTATTTACTTACCTTAATATAGTTTTATTTATAACTCATATCTTTTGATATTTTAAATGCTCAAACTATATCTTAAATAAATAAAATAAGCGAACGAGATTATAAAGATTTGTCAAAAGCATGTTATAAATATGATTCATTACTTTTTAATACTATTTTGAGAATAAATAACAAAAAATATAAGAGGTTGTATTTCACCTAATTCTTTAAAATAAAATAATATTTAAAATCAGACGCATAATAAATAATTAATGAAACTGATAATACAAATGGATAATTTATATCTAATATTCCATAAAAATGTATTATGTAATGGATGAATCAAAAAACTTAATAACTAGGAATATTTATAGATTTTGTTCTAAATAAAATATTATCAACATTTATTTCTGTATAGATGATAAAAATAGTTGTTATAAGAATAATATAA
>CERI01059562.1_pt1 | contig 21972 bp, 2 predicted proteins | sample 350261 | NCBI WGS metagenome assembly CERI01 (sample SAMEA2620979, study PRJEB7988) | marine metagenome | isolation source: saline water (ENVO:00002010), including
ATGGCAACGAGATGGTGTTAATATTTCAGGAGCAACGAATGAAACCTATACATTATTACATGGTGATATAAGTAGTAATATTTCCGTTGAAATTTCAAATGGACGCGATATACATGAATCGGTAACCAAAGACATTTCTGGTTATTCCTATCAATGGCAACGAGATGGTGTTAATATTTCAGGAGCAACGAATGAAACTTATACAATATTACCCATTGATGTTGGTAGCAATATTTCTGTTGAAGTCTCAACAAGATTAAATATATGTGAACAGACAACCCAAAAAAAAATAAATTATAGGATACCCGAACAATATGATAAACAATGGAATTTGGAAAAAGTTGGGTTTAAATCATACATAGAAGATTTTGACGATAAATATGAATTGTTTAATGCCTTAGAAAATTCATCCATTAAACTAGCAATCGTTGACGAAGGTGTACAACAAAATCATACAGACAATCCAAATACAAGTTATATACCAGATTTTGATAAATTAGATCAAAATTTAAGTAGAGGATTTAATTATTCTAACAACGAAATAATTATGACTGATAATAATTGGTGGCCATTGTATGATATTTCAGCACATGGTACAAACAGTGCTAGTGTTGCGATATCAAAAGGAAATAAAATATTTGGTACGGCACCCTATTTAAGTTTTGTATCTTTTAGATGGGATTTTAATGCAAATTCTGCTGTAATTGCATTAGATCCCAGTTATAATAATCAAATTGACATTTATAATTGTAGTTTTGGACTGAAAAAAGGAGATATTTATAATTATTGGCATAATTCAATTATACAAGGAGCAAAAATAGGGAGAGATGGTAAAGGTTGTATTTACGTATTTTCTTCTGGAAATAATAATATATTCAAAGATACATCTTCTTATTTAAGTTTTCTTAATTTATCAGAAACAATTGTTGTTGGTGCTACACAAAATGATATTTCTAATACAAGGTCAAGTTATTCTGAGGTAGGTGCTTGTTTATTATGTGTTGCGCCTGGTGGTAGCAATGATACTTCGGGTGTTCCTGTACTTGACAATAGTGGTAATTTAAAATATAAAAACGGGACATCGTTTGCTTGTCCACATGTTTCTGGTATTTGTGGTATAATGTTAACATTTAATGATAATTTGACATGGAGAGATGTCAAGCACATTATAAGTAAATCTTGTATTGTTTGCGACGAAACAGCTGGTGAAGATGCCGATAATGTAGACGATACGCCATGGTTTACAAATAAAGCCGATATGTCATTTAATTTACAATATGGTTTTGGTTTAATAAACGTACCAAAAATAATTGAAAACACCAAAAATCACAACACATTATTAACAAACCAATGTGGGGTAAAAATAGATATAAGTGAAAATATTAATTTGTCAACAGATAAAAATATATCATTCACCGTAAATAAAAATAATATTAAAGCTATAAACGATGATATTCAAATTACAACCACATTGGAACATTTCATTATAGAAGAGTTTACTATTGTATTTGAATCCTTAAAAGATGAGGGCAATACAAACCACGAAGTTCACCAATTAAGTATTACATTGACAGTTGCTAATAGATACACCAATGATTATAACGACCAGAATATAGTAATAGGTCGCGAAGTAACGTTTGAAACAAATGAAATGACAAATCATCCATTTTTATGCGAATTTTTAAGAGGAGAAAAAATAGTTGGTGATACAAATGAAAGTACGTGGACCATCAACTTAAGTGATGTAAATAAAACAACACCACTAATTGGTGTAATATCACATGTAGAATTTAGAGGTCATCAAACTACCGATACATTAATTACATGTTTAACATCTGATACAAGTGTTAATATTATAAACTATAATGGTAACAAATACGTATTTAATGACGAATCAACATATACACCCGAGTTAAAATATGGATTAAGTGTGGGTACATATTACTTTAAAAATATACCTCAAGAACATCCTATGGCTATATTAAATGCAAATAATGATAAAATTACATATGAAGATAATAATAGTCCAAGTGATGTTAGTATATATGTATCTGGTGGTAATTTTAACACTAATTCCTATGGAGACTTTTATACGTTTAAAGATAGTTTAAATAATAATATAGGTATTTCAGATGGTTCATTCAAATTTGTCAAGGGAACTACATATAATTTCTATAATTCAGGTATAAGTTCCAGTCATCCATTTGCTATAAATAATACATCAATAGGGGGTATAAATAACGTTTTAACCATAACTATTGAAGATGGTAAGAACTATTCATATATATGTACAAACCATTCCAGTATGACCGCAACACTTACAACAACAGAATCAACATCAAATGATTTACAGAAAACAATAACCAATACTACATCTGATGGAACATACAATTTCTATTATGGGGATGTTAAAGTAACAGTAACGGGTAATTTTGGAATGACAAGTGTATATTGTTATTATCATGGTTACATGGGTGGAAAAAATTTGTTGGTTTATAAGGATACATGTTAAATTACTGAATGATAAATCTTAAACGATTACTGTGATATCTATATTTTATAATGTTATATATAATATAGATATGGATATATACAAAGATATTGAAAAATCCGTTAATTTAAGAAGGGAAATTAAGGATGAAATCATACATAGTATAGATCTGGGATTAAATAATTTGCAAATAGTTGATAATAGCATTTATCCAGAATTGGTTAATTTTTCCATGTTGAAATATGATACAGAAAATGATGATACGGATAACATAACCAACATTAGTGAATTCCAAGAAAATCTTCAATATTTTGAAAACATTGAAAAATTGGCGGATAACATTAACATTAACCATTTATCTCAGTTATTTATCTCTATAGCACTTTTAAATAAAGTTCCACTAAATGTAGAAAATTTGTATGAAGATTTTCTGAGTGAATTTAAAGACAAAGAAATTAATACAAATTTGGATTATGTATTTGGTTTGTTTTTATATATTTTCTACGATGAAAACGATAGTAAAAAAAGAAATACCTACTATTTGGATATGGATAATTTTGATACCTTAATCGCGGATAAACTAAGAAATAAAGAAATTGTACTGCCTCTTAAAATGGATGGTACAGCAAGTGATTTATATACTAAACAATTACTGGATATAATAAAAGAAAACTATCTCAAAATTAATTTCAACAATTTAGTGGTTAATAATTTCAATAAGAAAAATTATCCCGATATCGCAAAATCCATTATTAATAATAATTATGGTATGATACAAAGTTTGCATATGGAAGGATTAATTGAAAGTGAATTACTAGATACGTCTGGTGGATTATTTTGCAATAACAATCATGCGGATGCTAGTATTATTAATTGTAATGTTGGTAATAGTGATTTATTTATGGATTCCATTTATACTCAAAAAACAATCGTAAATATTATGACAAATAATTCAATTTCACCATTCGTGAATAAAAATCATGCAAACTCATTGATGAACAATATTGAATATTTCCCCGAATATTCCATTGTGAAAAACTTTGGAACTTTTTTACCAGAAATAAAATACCAAAAAACAGTTGAATATAATCAAGAAATTTATACTGTTTACTATTATAATACAACCTTAACAAAACAAGACATATATATAAATAAAAATTTATTCTCGGAAACAACACCTGTTCCATCTATTTTAATATCAAATGTAGGTGAAAATTTAACCGACATATTTTTTTCCATTATTCGTTATCTTAATACAGATAAAAGCATATACCCTCATTTAATTTTAATTTATTTTCAAGAAAAAACAATAACATTTTACACCCATAATATCAAACAAAATCAAGATATTTCTGGAAATTATTCTAAAATTGGAAATTGGAAAGAAAATACATGGACGGAAAACAAAAATATACAACATATAGATTTTTATATAATGAGAGGGGTTTTAGACGAAATAGTCATATTAAAAATAATATATGAGGATAATAGCTGTAAAATAAAATATTTCGCAAATTATTTCACGATAGATTCACTGCAATCCAATAATTTACCTATATTAGGAGGTTATGAATGGGATACAAACGTATTCGCATTTAAAAATAAAAGCGTATATTACGGAAATAATGCAATTGAATTTACCATATTGAGTTTTGATAAATTAACACACCACACCAATAATTTTACCGTTACAAATACAATCAAAGATATATCAAATGTTAACAAACAGATTGTTTATACTGGTGCGTATGATACAGAATTAAAAAACATATTTTTAAGAAATACTAACCACACCTTAAAAGTAGATGATTTTTTAAACTTAAATACAGGATCATTTAATATTAAAAACACTTTCATAGATCAAAACGTATTTGACCTTTCACAGGAACTTCAGTATGAACCAGATAATAATATTATATATACCAACGACGTTTCATATTGTTTTTTTATCACGCGTTATCCATATACAAAAGATACTTCATATCCTAAAACATGGAAATACAAACTAATGTCTTTTGCTGAATCTGAAATTCAAGATTTAAATTTAATTTACAAAAAAGATCTAAATGTGATAAAAAATAACAATACAAATAAAACCTTTTTTGTATTTAAAATTTTGGATAATTTATATGAAAGTGACAAGTCCATTGTAAATGAATTATACCGCAATCCATATAATATAATGCTTTTAGATAACGATATTTCTAATTCACATTTACAAACTATTCGCGATAGAATAAATTCATTAAAGGGTGAAATTTCCCAATTAACAAATAATATCAATCAAACTAAAATTAATGTAAACGCGAGTTTTAATGGGTATTTCAATGAAAACTTTTGGAAAGATATAAAAAAAGATTTGAACATTATTAATATATTTGAATATGATGATATAGTAAATATTATTAAGTTATGGAATGAAAATCAAAGTAAAAGTTATAATGATGTTGAAACAGATATTTCAGTAAATTATGTGGTTGAAGATTGGAGTGTTCCCGAAAATCTTGTAACTACTAATAATACTATTTCAATACTTGATTTAACAGAATATAATTATTCAACATATTTTAATGATATACAAACTAGAATAAGCGACTTTGAATTTAAATGGAAAAGAGGCGACACTGATATTTCTAACGCAACTTCAAATTCATATAAAGTTACAGTAAATGATATTGGAAATAAATTATCTGTTGAAATAAATGATACCGCAGTAAGAACAGAAATAATAAATAGTGCACCTATATACAATGGAAAACGTAAATTAATTTATAATGTAGTTGATGGGTATTTAAAAGATGAGAAAAGTAGAATTTTCGGTAAAAATTATGATGAAATTTCATTACAATCATATAATAATATACCTTTGGAATTTACAAAAGCTTTACAATTTAGTGTTCAATATATAGATAAATACAATGATCCGTTTTTGTTCAAGGATTTTGCAAACTATAATAGTGGTAATGAGTCATATGGTTATATTTATTCATCTATGAATTATGGATCAGGTGGAGCAGATAGTCAAGGTACATTTGATAATCCAGATAACGCAAAGATTGAATACATAAATGATTTATTAAATACAATAAATAATTATGAATCAACATTAGAAGACAAACAAACACAATTAGAAACCGAAGAAAAAAACTATGATGTTCAATTTGATATATTTGTTGATAATGTTAGTATAAATCCTGAATACAGTAATAGAAATATAGAATATATTCGGCAAGAATTTTATGATAAAACAGTACAATATTACATCATTAATTCGGATATATATAATTATAATTTTTCCTTTTTGTTTTATAGAGAAACCACTGACGTAAGTGATAATGCTATTATAAATTTATTTTCAATAGGGGCAGATAATATTTCTAATATATCAGACAATGAACCTCAATATAATTTCAGTATTAATTTAATTAAACAAGAAACAAACAGTAACAATGGTTACAAACTATTTACAAATGGTATGTTACTATCAAATACATCCACAATGTCTTTTAATAACGCAACACCAAATGCTTCTCCCATAATTGATAATGAAAGATGGTATAAAATTGATATAGATATATCAAATAATCAATTACAGTACAAATTAACATACAAATATGTTAAAGAATTAATTTACTATGAGAAAATATTGAAAACATACTATAGGGATTATGAAAATATTCCTGACGTGAGTTATAATAATTACAAAATCAAAGAAATATTGATAAACGATAATTCAAATTTACATTATTATGGCAAATACAATACTGATATTTCCAAATGTTCTTATATTGTCATTAATATAGACATATCTGGAAATGGGTACGATAAATATTATGTAAAGATAAAAGATGGTAATATTATAGATTATTCAAATAATATTAATACGATTGATTATAGTACATGTACTTACAATATTTTTAATGATGACATTGATATATCTTTTAATAGATTACTATTTAATGATGATCACCTTAAAACAAAAATATTATTTAATTCACAACCTTTAACAATAACGTCAAATCTTATTTATAAGGATATTTATATTGTCAATAATAATTCAATATTAGGTAAAAATGGTATTACATATATTTATGATATATTAAATAGTAATAACAACAGTTTTAGACCCACCTTCACTATAAATGATGATGATTTTAAAAATATTATTATAAATAATAATAACCTAAGTATTGGATATGATATGGATGATATCTCGGTATTTATGGATAATGATACTATTAGTAAGCGTTATTTTAAAAAAGATAATAATAAACAATCTGGTGCTTCCGATAAATATTATTATAAATTGCAAGAATATAACTTAGAAAACGTGTATATAAAACAATTAAACGAATATCATTGTGAAATTTGGTATGATAATCAAAAATGCTATGATTTTTCAAAAAATACACCTTTAAAATTTTATCCTGATTCCGATGACGGACCAACAGATTTCATTATAAATAATATAGATTTTACAAACAGTTTGAAGCAAGTAACATGTGATTCATATATAAAAAACAAAGATGGTGCTGTTGCTAAAATAGAAGAAGAAACAATCAAAAATTATTTGCATCAAGAATCTACCGACCTTTTTTGGAAAAATACAACAAAAAATCATGTATTGTACAAACTGGATATTGATGAACATAATAATTTTTTAGATATTGGATTAAAAATAAATACAACCTTACCCACCAATAAAACATATACATTTAATTTTAGTAAACCTTCTGCAAATATAAATAGCACATTTAGCTTTGAATCGCAAAATAATTTTGATATTTCCAATTTGAATATTGATCAAATATTCCCAACAACATTAGATTTTGTACATAGATTACCCATTCATTTATTTATAACCATGGATAATGGCAACGATAACTATATTTTAATTACATCAAATATTCCATTTGATAGAAAACCAATTAATGGTAAATACACTAAAATGAAATATAATGATATACGAGTAATCTATTCAAACTCCTATTTTATTATTATGTATTCAAATGATATACAACAATGGATATTTAAAGACATAAATACAAATGAAATTATTATTGAATCAACGAAATTTTCATCTTCAATAACCAAGTATTCGCGAAAGGATATTTGGTATTACTATGAAAGATATGATAATATAAAAAGATTAAATGTAAATGAATCTTTGTATTTTTATACAAATCCAAAGGAATACACATTATTGTATCAAAACAATTTTAATAATAACAATAAAAACTTGCGATTAATTAATTATATTAGTGGTTATATAAGTGATTATGATTATGATATAACATTAAATAAAGCCTTTGGTTTATACAACTATTCATCGCCATCAAAAACGGGAATAATAAAAAACAGCTTAGAACCATTTCACATAAACGAAACATCTTTAAATGTGAACAGCTTTGAATCATTTATAGTTAAATATGTTAACAATGACGATCAAAATATTTCATTTGAAAACTTTACATATGGGTACGATAAATATAACCCTACCTTAATTAACTTAATGAATGCAATATACAAAGAATACGACAACAAGTACATATCTAAGTTTGAAAATATTTTCATAAATAAACTTGATCATAGTAACAATTTTGTATTTGTTGAAAATTTTGAATATGTGGTAAATATTAGTGGAGATATACTATTTGAATTTGGCGATACAATTAGTAATAATATTGAAATTAAAACACCATCCATTGAAAAAATCATTATGAGTTCATCGGAAAACAAAATAATTCATAACATTAACTACTGTACACTAATTATTGATTTATCAAATTCAACCTTAACAGAAACCACATATCAAGATATTTCCAATAGTTTTCTACAATTTAAATATGGAGGGGACGTATCAATAAATATAATTATAAAGGATAAATTATCTGCGATTGGAGAAAATAGATTGTATTCAAAAGACACATCGGATCCTAATGTTATTAAATATTTTATTGGTGATAGAAAGATTGGTGGTATAAATAAACCCATATTGTATTCTAGTGTAAAAAATGTGAATAATGGTGAATTTTTTCATGGATTTTCAAATATTAACTTACAGAAAGGTTCTATAAATCATCTCATATTTGACTTAAATCTTACGAATAATCATGGTGTATATTTAAGGGACGAGTTTTACACCATATATGATGACCATTCTTCCAGTATGTTAAAAATTGAATACGATGACACTAAAAATAAACAATGGAAAAATAATTCATTGCAAATCATTGTCAACGAACTTTCAGAAAACATTGATTTGTCCTACAATATTATTGATGTATCAGATAATAGTATTATTAATAATTCAAACAAAATTTTATTTAGAGATGTAAATAGTTTCATAGGTGATGATTTAAGTGGAATACAATTTGAACCCAAAGAACAGTACATTCTTGAACCTAGTAATGGAATCATTTCAATCATAGATATTATCAAAAATAATGAAGTGGGTTATTTTCAATTAATAGACATTTATAGTGGTTCAGCTTACACAAAATTATATTTATATAATGAAACAGAAAATAAATTACATTTTACACATTACGATAACGACGATAAACTCAAAGAATTATCCAAAAATATTTTAAACATACGTGAAAATTTAATTACCAATAAATACGATATAATATACTCAGAACAATCATCCAATATCAACCACATTAAATATAAAACCGATTACTTAGCAACAAACATAAATAATGGTTACATCATACTAGATATATATATTGATGCTCAAGATCGCATTTACTTTAATACCAATTCCGATTTATATGATAAATATAGCGACCTTGATCTTACAATGGTATTTATTAAAACACTCGCCTATAAAATAATGAACCATACTGGTTCTACATTGACATTTAAAGACCCTACGTTTGTAAATTTAGATTATACAATATCGTCAACAGATGATTCAGCTGGATATTATTTACCTTCGTGGTTATATTCAATAGTAGATTTTACTTTACAGGTTCAGGGAGTAACAGAATTAAAAGGAAAAATGTATGATAGTGTTGAAAGTATTTTAGATGTTGATGGGGATTACAATAAATATAAACACATGTTTTCTTACTTTTTCAACAATAATGAACATAATACATCTCAACAAGATATATTGTTAACGACCACAGATACATCATTGAATCAAACTAAAATGGTAATAAAAAATAATATGGTTGTTATTTGTAATCAATATAATTCTCTTAAAATTACAAATGATCCCTCATTAAAACAAATGGACAATTTTAATATTAAAGAATTTAATAAAGATACACAATCTGTAGGTAAATATATTTCAAATAAACAAACTCCTCCTTTATTTAGTCACATAGATAATGTAAATAGGGAAAATGAAAATAAGAGATTCGTAAAATATTTGGAAACGGATATTAATTTTGGTTATTGGGTTGTGTCGGATATTTCAAATACAAATATTACAAATACAGACAACCCTGATTCTGTTTTTGCAAAAATTAAATCTACTATTACATTGGATCCACCCATAAGTGCCAGCGAAGCATGGGAGACAGGTAATCATGTCATTAGATACAGAGAAGGTCAATTTAAATACGAATATTATATTAGATTCGTTGAAAGTACTTTTATGTCTAGTAATGCGGATTATACAGATACTTTAAATTATAATGATACAGAATATGTATATATCCCATCAATATCAAACCATTTCACAGGCGGTTATAATTCAAAATTTTATAAAGATGTGAGTTTGAATTTTTATAAAGATGTGAGTTTGAATTCAATTTTGTTTTCCGTTAAGTTGGAAAATAGTTCAAATGATTCAACAATAAATAATTTCAATTACATAATTTATAGATACGATAAAATAAAAACGGAAGTTAGTTATTATGATTTTATTACAGATGGTACGAGGGGTATACTGAATAATAACATTGGTGCATTTTCTTTATTATATTTCAAACCAACCATCAACATAAAATATAATGGATTACTTGATTCTTACTCATCTTATATTGTGGAAGATATTTATTATGGGGAAAACAAAATAATTTTTGATGACATAAATGACGACGATAGTATTATTGAAAAAAATCAACCCGATGATGAATTATATTTCACGATTGAGGCAATAAATTTATTAAACACGAACATTGATCAAAAAATAAAAACCATAGACGGAACATATATACAAAAATATAGATTCAATGATAGAACATTAAGTCAATTAGAATCACATAATAATATTTATTTTTCTGCTAGAAGATTGGACACATATAAGGTAGATGGGATATATAAATTAGTTTTTGAAAATACTGAAAATCATGATAATCACAATTATACCTCTTTGACAAGTGAATTGTATTATACATACAATAACATCAATTATTTCTTTAAAGATACCAGTAAGAATTTGCTTATAAATAATCCTGATTTTCTATTTTTAAACTATATTGAAGAAGAAAAAACAGATATAACAATACATCCAATTACTTCAGAAAAAAGTGGTTTCAATATCACCAATATATGTAATGTTAATGATGGTACTATGTCAAATATTAATTTTTACAATTCCGAAAACGAAAAATTCAATAAAATGTATATCAACAAAATAATAAATTGGTCTTCTACTGCAAATATTGGTTTGATAACACCGATTAACAATGGAACAATTGAGGAAATAAATATTGGGGAAGTTGATAAAATTGAAAATGAATACTTATATGAAGATAATGTACATCAAATTAAAGTCATTAATAAACAAAATACGTTTAAATCGGGTATATTGGTTGGTGAAAATTCAGGAAGTATTACAAATGTAAATGTCAATAACTATAATAAATTGGTAGATGGTCTTTACATTGAGGGTGGGAATTGTGGTTTGTTTGGATTAAACAATAATGGTTGTACAATTGATAATATTACATTAAATACAAAACTAAAAGTTAAAAATTCGTCCAATACCGGATTACTAATTTCGGAAAACAAAGGAATACTTGATAATATTACACTTTATGAAAATGATATCACATTTGAATCAAATATTAATAACAATAATAATGGTGGTTTAGTCGGTATTAATACCGGTACTGTAATAAACGTTTTTAACAAATCAAATTATAAGATCGTCATTGACAATACTAACAATGTTGCAAATTATATAGGTGGGTTATTTGGATTTAATTATGAAAGTGCGGTAATAGAAAATATATTTTTTAATAATTACGATATCAGTATTAATGCAACGAATTATGTAGGTGGATTTGTAGGTTATACTGAAACAGAAGATTTTAACGGTATTTATTATACACAACTTACTAATAACAAAAATAAAATTTTTATTAATGCGGTTGATAACGTTGGTGGGTTTGTTGGAGAAATGGCTCAACCAAAAGGAAATACAAGGGATTTTTTCTATAGAATTAATACGGTAAATATAAATGCAGTTAATAATGTAGGCGGTATTATAGGAACAAACCATTGCAATTTCCTTGATTTTGACGATGTAGATATTTTAAATTTAGACATCAATGCAAAGGATAATATAGCCTTTTTCCTTGGTAAAAACAGTTATAATAATTTTAAATTTAATTTATTGTTTGTAGAAACCAAAATTTTCAATTTCACAGGAAATAACATAAGATTGGAAGGAGAAAATAATATAGGTTATTTAATTGGTTATAATGAAATACCAGCCATAAACCTAACATCCAGCGATGATTATTTGGATAATACAATTTTAAATTTGAATCTTAGTGGAAAATTGAATATTCGTGGAAATAATAATTTAGGTGGTATCATAGGTAAAAACGATTTTTATGAATTAAGATTTATTGATGTTAATGGTGTAAATAGTAAGTTAGAAATTGATATATCAGTCAATCAATTTAACAATATTTATAATGAAACACTTAATATTGGTGGTATAATTGGTTATAATAAACATGATATTAATGCTATTAAAATAAACAATGTAAATCTTACAATAATAAACAATACGGATATTTCAGCAAATTGTGGTGGATTTATAGGTTACAATTTTAACAATACGAATGGACATTTAAACAATATAACTTATAACCAGTATAAAATAGATATTTCAAACAATTGGTATACCGGAGGATTAATTGGATTTAATGAAAATTCATTTAATTTTAACATGAATACAGTTAATTATAATAATATTGAAAAGATAACCTTGAAAGGTACACATGTTGGTGGGTTAATTGGTAAAAATAAGGGGGAATATACTATACAAAATATAACGTTTAACCCCACTGTACAGGAAATAACAATTCACTCAGAAGAATATGGTGGAGGTTTTATAGGATATAACGAAACAATTGTAAATACATTATCAAACACAAACAATGTATTAACAAATTTTAACTTACACACAGGTAAGTTAAATATAAGTACAAATAAGACAGCTGGTGGTTTTATAGGATATACTAATAATGCTTCAATAGATATTTTTAATTATACCAATATAAATGGTAATACCCTACTTAATATTGAAAATCGTTATATACATGATATAAATAACGATAATGGAGTTGGTGGGATAATTGGTGTATATGATAGTATAGAGAATTTAAATAATACTATCCAAATTAAAAATATTGAATGTAACGCTCATTCGTTATTGGAAAGTAATAGTAATTGTGGTGGTGTTATCGGGTACGTTAAAAACAACAATACTAATGATAGTTTTATAGATATTGATACACTAAAAGTTTATTTACCATACGAATCTATTTCATATTCCGAAAATGTTGGTGGTGTAATAGGAAATGTTAACCAAACAAACTCTGCGACATTTTATTTAAAAAACATTAACATTGAAAATAAAAATAATGATAAAGAATCATTTAAAAGTTTAAAACAAATAACCAATCTGAGTTATATACGACAAATAAATTACGATGATTATATCAAAGTTAATACATTTGAATTGACATATTTTATACCTAAAAAAAGTAACAACAACGAAAATTATTTAGTTAACGATAATTTTTACATTATTGAATACAATAGTTTAACAGAAAAGTTTAATTACATTATAAACCGTAAAAAATATTCATATGCTATATTTGACACAGTTTACAGTAATATTATTATGTCTGAAATAGATAATTCAAATAACCAAACACATTTATATCTATTTGATTTTATTAATTATGATATCATTAATATTGATACAATAAATAATACCCTTTTAGATATACCCATTAACATAAATATGTCCAAGTTATATTCCGACGACAATTATTTATATGTATTTGACTCTTATGCTTTCCATTATATGACAATACCTAGTATTGACAATAATAGTAAGATTAGTTATCAGTTTTACCACACATTGGATAATAATGAAATTATTATAGATATTATATACATTTTAAATAAAATTTTATTTATCTACGATAATAAGATTTCTGCGAGTGACCAAAATTTCCCCTTTTTAAATCAATTCAATGAAAATAATACTACGGACATAATTAATAACAGTTATACAATTTCAACATTAAAGACATATTTTAGTATTTTACCATATATTTACTTATTTATAATTGATAATACAAGTAATAGTAAATGCATAAGAATAAGTTTAGATATTCTTACTGGAGCAACAACCGACGACGTCAATTTTAATTATGTAAACAGTAAAATACACCAAAAAACAATAGATTATGAAATCATAGATGATATCAGTGGGGGTATTAATAATTTGAAAATAAGTTTATTGACTAATGATGGTATACTTTATCCATACGACATCATAAATGATAATATGTATTATAATACAAAAAATATAAATGTAAATGATAATTCAATCAATATAATTAATATAGACAATATAACAACTATTGACATTATTAATGAAAATTTAATATCTAAGAGATTCATTATGAGTAGTTCATTACAAGATATATTGATAGACGTAAACAGAAACATTGAATACATATTAAACAAAGCTAATAAATTTAATTATAAATCTACAAATAAAAAATTATATACATTCTCCGATATTGATATTGAATATAATGGTTTTATTGTTGATACACTACAAACACCTATTACTTTTGAAAAAAACGAATCATTTGAGAACAATAAAGAAAAGAAAAAAGGCAAATATTATAGCATAAAATTATACAGCAGTATTTCAAAAAAAATCAATATTGATATAACTATAGATGGTGTATATGCTTCACAACTTACTTCTCTTTTTTATATCGTTGTAAACAAAAAACAACTTAGTGATGGTACAATTTCATTTACTAGAACCGAAATAAACAATAGATTAACAACGTACGAATATTCGGTTATTTTTGATGATATTGATATTAAACCAGGTTTCAATTATATAAACATATTTGTAGAAAACAAAGATTTCAAAGAAACAATTTACTTTAAACAATTTAATATTAGTGATGGACAATCCAATGATAACGCCGGTGACGTTGGTGACGATGAAATATTTATTGATGATCAAGAAATGAGTAAACAAACTGGTATAAAATACATATTTTACAGTAATTTAAAAGATAATACATTGATGTATATTAATAATGAAAATATTATGAATACATCATATAAAGATAGTATTGTTAACAAAAATAAAACAATTATTTATGCAAAAGAAAATTCAGCTGGTGTAGTGGGAAAATTACAGTGTAAACGATTAGAAACAAATAAAATTAATTTTCACATTAACAATGACGTTACTAATTCTGATCAATTAAGTGATTTAATAATATCCTCGTATAAAAATATTGCTTATTTTATTTCGGATGTAACATTTGACGCAGCAAATATAGGTTCCGGAACATTGAATTTTATTAACAATACCTTTAAAGTAAATTATTCAAAATTACAACATTGTTTGGACAATAACTCAAATATTAACGATTTAAACATTGGTGGTTTAATAGGACAAATAAAGGGTAAAGATAATAACGGATCATACACAGTAAATGTTGAAAACACAAAATTTTATTCAGAATTTGACATTGTTACAAATTATCCAACAAATATATCATTAATTATAGGAAGTATTAATAACGTATCAAACATTTTGTTCAATAAAGCAATCAATATATACTACAAAGGTAATATACAACTATTCAATAATGGCATACACAATACTTTTTACCAAGGATTATTATGTGGAAAATCAGTAACAAACAACATAACTATTGAGAATGAAATTAAATTTTTATGTGATATAGATAATATTAATGTCTCCACAAATGTGTCTTATTTTATAGGTAACTACGAAGATTATTTAAATGACAAAATATATTTAAACGGTATTATTGATTTTACAGATAGAGAAAATGATACGACGACCTACAATTCATTTAAAAATTATATGAATTACATTGGTAATGAAGTGGGAATAAGTTATGGGGAAAATATTAAAAATATCAAATTGACAGGTAAATTTAATATTGACGAACCATATTCTTATTATACAATTGAAGATAGAAACATTATAATAAATGATGACGAATATGGAAGAATAATTGAATTAAATTCAAAATTCACAAAAAATCAAGACAATAAAACAGGTGACATAATAATATCATACAATGACACATATACCAATAATATATGTATATCAGAAAAAGAATCTAATAAATTAAATAATTATACATTATACGATTTCAATACACAAAGAATATATAATTTCAAAAAAACTGTTAAAGTTGATGATAGGGAAACAATATATAGTGTTGTAGATGACAAACCAAATGGTAAATATTTAAGAACTATTGATGAAATTATGGATAATGTGTTCATTTAATATACAAGTTTATTTAATTTTACTTATAAAACGTAAATTTTAATTATAAGTAAAATATAAGTATTCATGACAACAATAATCCGAAATGATAGTGAATTAATAGCTTATATTTTAAAGTATAATGCAGGGACCCCTAATAATGTAGAATTAGCGTCAGATATTTATTTTGAAGATACAACTATAAGTATACCTTTAGGCAATGACATTATACCATTTAACAATAAATTTGATGGAATGGGATTTACGATCTATAATTTACAAATTAATTCATTTAAAAATGTTGGATTTATAGGTGTATTGGGGCATAGAGGTGAAATTAAACAAGTAAATTTTGATATAAGTGGTCACAGAACAGTCCCATATAAAATAAAATCTAATTCTTTGGGTGTACAATACGGTTGTGGAATAGTTGTTGGTAAAAATCAAGGTGGGTGTATACGTTACGTTAAAGTTTCTGGAAATTATAGTGTGGAAGGTAACTGGAATGTAGGTGGTATATGCGGGTATAATAAAAATATTTACAGTGCTATACAAACAATACAGTTTTGTTCTATACAAATAACCAATGATATAATAGGTAAGAATAATGTTGGTGGTGTAATTGGGAAAAATGAACGATCTGCGATGACTACACCTGGTATTGTAACACAAATTTCAAATTTATCACAAAATTCTAACATTCGTGGTATGGAAAATGTTGGTGGTCTCATTGGTCACAACCTCAATATGGATGTGTCTACGTGTAATGTACTAATGGAAGGGAACATTATCTCACATTTTAATGCGGGTGGTGCAATTGGTAAACATGAAACTACATTGAGCAATGAGCTAAAAGGTGGAAAAATAAGATCTGTAAGGAGAATTATCGTTTCATTAATAGGTAATGTTATATCAAAAGAAAATACTGGGGGTATCGTTGGATATAATAAAGGCGCACATAGCGAAATAATAGATTGCGTGAATTCAATTAATGGTAATATAGATTATAGAAGAAATGCAGGAGGTATAGTGGGAAGAAACAATGGAAGAGTATACGAATGTCAAAATTTAATGAATGGGAATATAGAAAATGGTAAAAATTTTGAACAATATTATAATGTAATATTATCCACAGAAGATGAAAAAGAATTAACAGAAACAATTACAAGAAAACTAAGAAAGGAATTAATTATGAAAGCCGTTAATAGTGAAATATACGACAGTATGACAAACGAGGATGTTTCAGTGCATAATTTTTATGATCACAAAAATGATGAATTTAAAACATATAAAGATGATGATACCTTTAAAAATAATAAATATAACTATTGGGTTGAGAATCCAAGCAAATTTAAAAAAATAAACGCAAATGAATTTTACAACAAAAAAAATTATAAAGAATCAGGTGATACTACTCCAAGTGAAACAAGAAACTCATTTTATAAATATGAAATAGATAAAGATAACGAAGTATATAAAGACAAAAAAACAATAGATATAGAAAAAAACGCGAAATTTTCATTCGGGGTTGCACATAAAGAAGATTGGTATTTTTCAAATAAATCAAACATAGAAATTAATAGACAATTTAGTTATTTAGTAAACGCAGACCGTTTAAGATCGTATTTAAAAGAAGATAATCGCGAATGTTTAAAAATGTATAAAGAGAAAAAATTCGTATTTGATAATAACATACATCATTGGATTACTAGTTTATTTCAATTAATAAAAGATTTGAGACACCCAGATGGTTTAATAGGATTACACAATAGATATGGTGGGATTACAAATGTTGCAAATACGATTAATGTATCCAATCATTCATTGGCTATATTACCCATATCAAGATTGGATCAAACAAGAATAGATGCTGGTGATCAACAGTTGTCAAAATTATCATACGATGAAGCTGTTGGGGCAAAAGAAAGACAAAATTACAACAATCCCGCACAAGGATTTGGTGGAGAAGCACAAAACTTTGACGTTCAAACTAGAAACGATGACCAAATGTTTTATTGGCAAATACCTTTTAGATTATCTTACAATTTTAATACCACAAACCCTTTCTTAGATGTGAGAACCATACCGTCTAAGAACTTTATTGGCAAACCCAAAATAGATTATAATATTACAAATAAACCCGAAAAACGTTTCATATATTTAAAAGATTATAATGCATGGAATTTATCGGGAAATCCAAAATACGGTTCTCGTTATCACGGTATTTTACCTAGTGTTAAACAAGGTGTGGAAACAAGAATGACTGGTGTTAAAGGCAGATTTATACCTAGAAGTCCAATTGAACAAGATTTGTCTTATTTATGTAAATTACAAGAACAAATAGATAGTAATGATGTAGAAGTCATAACACTCGGAAAAAAATATGGATTAGATCTAAGTAATTCTTTTCATGATTTATCTCAAAATTTCACCATTCTATACAACATTTTTAAAAAGGATTGGAATACATTTTTGGTAGACGATAGTGATTCTCCAATGTATAAAGATAAAATTAAATATTCATATCATGAAAATAAATTAAAAGGATATTCTAATAATTTAAACGTACTAAGTAATGAACATTATTACTACGATCCTTCGTATTCAATAGTCAAAACGGATGGTAAGGTGGATTCTGTTAATTCAAATTTTGAAGAAAAAGCTCTTGTAGCAGGTTTAGCAAATATACTTTATCTACAATTTTTATCAATTGGTCCGACGTGGCATATATTATTATACGATACTGAAGGAATGTATGACCGTTTAAAAAAAATTGAAGGATCACCTGCTGACCCTTTTCAAAATTTCATAAAATTAAACCTACAAACAGACTGTGATCCATATATGTTTCCTTTTGAACTACAACAAAGAACAAATAACTTTAATACACTACCCCATGCTGTTTTTAATTCCAAACAATTTGTAACAAATCAACCTGTTACAGATGCGTATGATTCAGAATTAATACCAAAAATAAAACACGATATAGACAATAATTGGTGGAGTGATGAGACATTAAGTGGCTCTAATAAATATTCATATTCATTTGAAGCCGCTTATAATTTGTTTTATTATATGACTGAAGATAATATATTTTTGGATATTAGCAAAAATAGTCAACCCAAAATACAAAGTAAGGTTTGGCGTTTAAATCCGTCCGAGGATCCTGATAAAAACAACAATTATGGCGATCAAGAACCAAAGGATGGTGATGCTGATGTTAAACATACATTTTGGTTTGATGGTTTAATTACAAAACGTTTGGAATTATTTAATGAAGATTTGGATCATCATGACGTTCGGAGTATACAATATTTTATAGATAGAGGTAAGATGTATGATAAAGGTATTACTCTGAATTCAGGGGGAAAAAATTATGATTTGTCTTACATATTATTTCCAGAAAATGTAAGAAGTGGTAAAGCGGGTATGGGTGGTTTTAAATACGGTACGGATGATGAAAATAACGAAACTAACTATAATAACATTTCATATTCCGTTGTACCCAATAATTATTTACTCAATAAGTTATGGAATAGAACCATTTTCAGAAGAGACGTAGAAATATCAAATAGTGTACCCAAAAATTTCTATATGAGATTATACAACACATTGCTTGAAGAAGATGCATTAACTTCAATGTATGATAATATCTCCAATAGTAATAAAGATAGATTTAAAGAGAGTTTAAATGTGTTAAAAATGCCCATGGGTAATATTAATACATACTATTGTTCTTCAGGCATTGACAATTATTTTAAAAGTTCACCAGACAGTATCTCAAATGAAATTGCAAGAGAAGTTAAATCCATATTTAAATACAAAAAACCAAATACAAATTTAAAAGAAAATCCAAACTCAAATTATTATATTAGTACCGTGGTAAATGAAGTTTATGAAAAATATTCAGGTTTTAACATAAATCAAAATAAACAATATTTTACGTTTTTAGATTACAACATGATATATGTTGATAATTATGAAGATAAACTGAATAATAGTATAATGTTACCCAATAACTATGGTACAGCAATGCATATATCAAACAACACTAGAAAATTATCATCCGTTTATGAATATACGCAAAATAATTATGAGACATTTAAAAAAAATAATTACTTGAATATTAACCTTGATTGGTTAATTGGTGATACAGGGGTATTAAAAAAAATATTTATGAATCAACCAGAAGTAGAAGCAAATAATGCTTTTAATGAGTATTATACAAACACACATAGTATTTTTAAATTAACCAAAATGTTTAATACTAATTCAAATGAATATTTCATTTATAAAAACACGCAAATGTTATACGAATTGTTTTATTCATTTAATAAAGAAAATCAGTATTATAATTCTTATGATAATATGAGTACCTTTTCTTTTTATCCAAATAATGGGGAATTAAAGGGTGATGATATAGGAAATATACAAAAATATTATATATCCACCGACATTATTGATGGTGTTATCAAATATAATTCAACCATTAATACTTCATTTATTGACAAACCTATAGACATTGTATATAAAGGAATGATCTCATATGATGAAAGTAGTAATTTGGAAACAGTTGGTAATAATGCTGTTATTAATATATTTAACGAAATTTCAAGATCGGAATATATATTCTAAAATGTAATAATATTATTACGTTATTGTTAAATAATATTATTATGTTTATACAATAAGAGAATATGAATTTTTACGCTGAATATCAAGGTTGGTTAAACTTAAGTCGCGACAAGCTTTCGCAAAGATTTGAATCCAAAGGTGGTACCAAAGGTGGTAATGGTATGAACCTTGAATTTTTTAAGGAACATGATTGGTCAACACTCAAAGACCACGAGCTTACGAAAATCTTTGAATCCCCCGAAGGGCGGAAAGCATTTTATGAGAAGGCTCTTATAGATGGGGGTTGGGGGGATTCTCCTTTCAGGAGAAAAGGGGGAATGTTTGATGATACTAAATGGAGACATCTAGAACTAGAGCGGGATGCAAGGGCATTTCATCATGTACCAAGGCAAGCTAATCTGAATAATCGCAGTTGGAGACAGGGTATGAGGGATTCAATTAGTGATGTTAAAAGGTTGCAAATGAAGTATAGAACTAAAAATAATTGGGGCAAATTACGAAAAGGCTTCCAACAAGCCAGTTTCAGAATAGAGTTAACTGATGTTAAAGCTAAACTAGCAGCGAGTGATGCCGCAGCTACAAAGATACAGGCACAATGGCGAGGGAAAAGGGTGCGAATCGCGTCAGTGAGAAACAGAAAGGCGAGTAAACTCGATGCAAAAGTCATAACAAGAACAAGAACAAGAAAATTACAGCGGTACCCACCCGGTACTCGCACAATACAAAATAAAGCTGTGAAAGCTGCCACTCGCCTCAAATATGCTTTAAAAATGATGAAGAAGGCTTCTTTAATAGTTGATGCTGTATCTTTACCTGTAGAAATATTTTTACTTCATGAAACAATAAATGGTGGTGACGGTTGGGGGGAAAAAAGTGATTATGAAAAAGATCAACTTACAACAGAAATTGCTTTAGCAATAACGGGCATTGTAATTGGTGGAATTCTTCTTGCGGCGGCTTTGGGCAGTACAATAGCGGCGGGAATCGTTTCCACCGTTGCTGCGCCGTTTGTGGCTTTTGGCGGTTGGGTTGCGGGTACGACCGTAGGGACGTGGATTACGGGCTCCGCGGCGTG
>CERI01067249.1_pt1 | contig 21905 bp, 23 predicted proteins | sample 350261 | NCBI WGS metagenome assembly CERI01 (sample SAMEA2620979, study PRJEB7988) | marine metagenome | isolation source: saline water (ENVO:00002010), including
AAATCAGAAGTAGTATCGAAACAGACATTTTGTAAATTAAATGTACCAGAATCGGGGAAGCGAAGTTGCCAGAAAACAACTGATGTGAGTGAAAATTCAGAACAATGTGATTTTAACAAAGAAAAAGGTAAATGTGCTTTAAAGAAGGTTATAAAGGTTAAGATCATTAAAGTTCCTAAAAATAAGATAAAAACCTTAAAATATTGTAAGTTAAATGTGCCTGAATCGGGGAAAAGAAGTTGTACGAAAACCGCCAATATAGAAGACAATTCAGCATTGTGTGAAATGAATGATAAGAATAAATGTGCTTTAAAAGTAAAGGTCCCGAAAGATAAAATCAAAAAAGCGAAAAAATCCAAGGTATTAGTGCCATCAGTTCCGGAATTTACAGATGAAAATTTTGAAATCATTGACGTCCCTCACGACGGAAACTGTGGCTATCACAGTTTCATTAAGGCGATGCAAAATGCTGGATACAGTTTGGAAGTGAATAAAATAATAAGAGATACACCCGATAAAGTAAGAAGTCTTCTAAATAGGAAGTTGGCATATACGAAAGATTTGACAGATTTATTGCGTAAAACAAAGAATAGAATATCAGGAGGAATAAAAACAGAGGGAATGGTGCCAGTTAAATATTGGATGAAAGATACGGAATTAAATATGCTTGCGCGACTTTTTAAGGTATGTATTCATGTGTGGGAGACCGAATATCAATTTTGGCAGTTTTCAGCAATGAATGAGAAGGATAGTGTTGAGGATTGTTTAAAAAAACGTAAAAACATTTATTTGTTAAACCATGAAGATCACTTCATGGTTTTAAGACGAAAATAGAATGTGTCTGTTTTGGCATTAAAGTATACATCTTAAAATTTCAATTATTAGAATAAAATTATATATAGTGGTTATATAATGGTCGCGCCAATTGATACGACAACCAAGGTTGCCAAGCATAAGAAAGCGCATGAACTTGCTTTACAAACTCCCCTTGTAAATTATCGTGATGGTTTCGGTTGTGTTGGACGTTCAGGAAAACACGTTGATAAAGACTCATATTTAAAGTACAACTCCCTTTTAACCCATCATGGAAATAAGATAACATTACCGACGGTTGGCTTTTTAACAGTCCCTTTTATGGGTTCGGGATGTGGCAAAGTTGAATCAGAAGCCCGTTTAGATTTTGAACAAACATACGCCCCCAAATCAAGTCTAAACAATGGAGTCCGTAATAGATTCACGCCTTTAGTAGGATGTCTAGCGAACAACATCCAAAATCCGAAACATATTATTCCAGAAGATTCAAAGAAAGATTGGACACGTGGAGGTTTTCCAACTCGCCGCTGCAAGACATTTAATGGACCTTTTCCCAAACCGCTTCCTGTAGATAGTTTTTCATCTTAAATTGACGCCTGTAAAAAATGTAGGTGTAAATTTACAAGAAGTTTATTTTTTAACTAGATTAGATTGGGTTCCATATCCATCAACCCATGTTCTGACTTCTGTAAGCATTGCGTCATCACTAAAAACATTAGACTGGGCTGATTTAAATTGTTCTTTTGAAGTAAATTGTGGTTCTTCTTCTTTTTCATAAGTTTTTGATGGTGTATCCTCGTTGTCTTGAATATTCAAGACCATTGGTTTAATATCTAATGTCTCTGTTGTATTTAATGATAATTTAGTTAGTAAATAAGCGAATCCAATAACAATTGATAAGTATGGGTCGTAACAAAAAGCAACCGCCATTAAAGCTAATACAATCAGTCTTGATATTGGATGGTTTACTACATCTTCGGTAATATATGACGAAATATAATCGACACCAATACAACAATACGCAAGTACTAGAAAAGTAATAATACCTGTTGATACACAAATAATCTTATCCATTTATAGGATATCAACATAAAAAAATCTCACGACCAAAAACTGTTTTTTTAATATAGATTAATATTAATGTCTTTTTGTTCTTATGAAGAAGCCTGGGGTGCTCCTTTTGAAGCATCGAATTCTGGTAATAAATTAATAGAACATGTAGAAAAAAAGAAGGATTCAATCGCCGTCCAAAGAAAAGTCCTAAATTCTAACACCGAATCAGAACCATATGAAAATTATAATCAAGAAACACTACCTGGAGCAGAACTCGGTCCTTTACGAGGTGATTTACTTGGTGGTGCTATACCCGAAGAACAATGGAAAACAAATGAACCAGAAAAATATCAGGATCCCATTATTGCTTTTGAAGGTCGATTTGATGCTAAAATGGATAAACTTATAGATACAATAGATAGTTTAGTTTCTACAACTCGATCTCATGTAAGACGTACAGCCGAAGTCGAAAAAAAACAATCGTCGACATCATGGACTGATGTGCTTATATTTATAGCTCTTGGAGTTGCGGCGATATTTATTTTGGATATGTTTTTCAAATTTGGTAAATGGATAGTTGAAAATAATATATCAAAGATGCAACAACCTCCACGACCTTCTTTTGTCCCTCAAATGATGCCACCACAATACTATAATTATCAAGCTCCTCCGGGAGCGGCTCCTCCCGTTGGAATGCCATATTATGCGAATAACCCATCAATACCGACACCATCTATTTAAGGATAAATATAGAAATTTATATTAAATGACTCGTAATCATCACGGTGGGCGAAACCATCGTAAGGGGAAGAGTTTTAATGATAATGACGAAAAACGTCAATTAGAATATAAGGAAGACGGACAAGAATATGCTCTAATTATGAAAGTTCTTGGAAATTCAAGATTTGAATGTATGTGTGGAGACGGGAGAACACGTATTTCTCATGTTCGTGGTAAATTACAGAAAAAGGTATGGATTAATTTGTATGATACGGTTTTAGTATCATTGAGAGATTTTCAAGATGATAAGGCCGATATTATTCATAAATATACTCGTGAAGAGGTTAGAACGTTGTTGTCATATGGAGAAATCGCTGAAAATTTAACTGCAGCAGCCGGAAATGAGATGTCAAATAATGATGATGAGACTGGTGATAAACAAGAAGATACTGGTATTGATTTCAGCGATATTTAAAAATCTATTAATAGGTAATAATATGTTGATGAGTGAATTGATAAAAGATTTTCTAAGTGGAGGTATAATAACAGCATTGATAACATCATTGGCATACAATTTTACAGGTGATAAAGCAATATCTTATTTGGGATTTTTATATGGGGGACCTATTCTATTCTTATATTTAGTGTATAAGATAGGGCATGAAAATGGTATGAAATCTGCTTTATTATTTTCCAAATTCAGCCTAATTGGCTTGTTAGCATCGATGCTAATGATAGCACCATGGCTTTATGCTACAAAGAAAAATATGAAAACACTGACGGTATTTAGCGCATTGTATATGTTAGTGATTTATTTGGTATTATTTCCTATTTATGGTTTCTTATATTGAAATTTTTGGAAGAGTTTATTAATTGTTTTATAGCAAGATTCGGGAGAAGATGTGAATTTATGTTTTGTCTTGTTATAGGAGAAGTTAAACTGTATGTAAACCAATGTTCTATGTTTTTGCGTTCATACGTGATACCATCTTCAGCAATAACAGGATCAATCATCATTTCATGACCGATAGGACATTTCATACAATCTTTATCAACAGAAACGTTTTTAGGACTAATTTGTCTTGGAATATTTATAGATTCATAAGGTATAGTTTCATAAGGATAAATTTCTGGAAGTGGTATTCTAGAAATTGCTCTTGGATAAGGGGTTCTTGAAGGGCGTCTTCTACGACGGGGTAAATTTTGGTCGTATATTTTTTTACAAGCCTCACATTGTCTATAGATGCAGGGTCTTGATGTATGTACCATAAAAGTTTCCAATATTAGAATTTTAGATTATTATCAATCGAAAGATCATTCAACATATCCAAAGCATCAGAACTGAGATTGCGTTTTTGTTCGATCAATCTGGCAATGATATGATCTACGGTTTCTTGTCCTTCGGGTCCAGATAACAATAGTTTATACACTTTGACATCACGATCTTCAGGAGCAAGAGCTTTATGAGAGCCTCTTCTAACAGCTCTACCGATAATTTGTGTCTCAACCGCATCATTCCAAACGGGATCATACAAAATAACTTGTCGTGTTCCCTTAAGATCTAATCCCTCACTTCCTGCTTTAGTTATAAGTAAAACATTAAGATCCGATTGAGGGGAATTATAATTTTCAACTGCTTCCTTTCTAGATTTTATTGATTTAGAACCGTCGATTATAGCGTATTTAATATTGGCTTCACCTAAGCGTTTTGCGATATGGTCTGAACCAAAATCTCTAAAACTAGAGTAAATTAGAGTTTTTTGTTGATTTTTAATCATATCCATAGTCCATTCAATTTTAGGGCTATTTTTCTCATCAAGTATATTTACAGCCTTTCTCTCTGAAATATAGAATGAAGGAACAAATCTTTTACCCTGACTCTCCAATTTAGATTCCAAATTTGTATACATATTATATTGAGTTTTTGACATAGGAATATTCACGGGTGTTACATATTTCGCAGGATATTCAGGATCATTTTCATTTCTAAAATATACACTAAATAATGATCTAAATTTCTGAAGCTTGGTCTTCGCTCCCGTGAGAAATCTACTAGATTTGATTTTTGGGAATTCGGTTAATTGGTGTCCGATAATCATACTCAGTGGGTTTTGCAAATCTTTTAGATTATTAACAACAGGGGTCGCAGTTAAACCTAAAACCTGTTTTGACGCAATTGCTGCTTTAATAGCATAGGCAGAGCCCGATCTGTTGATTTTGCCCTTTTTCTTGTCAATTTTAGCAATAGGCCAGGTTCTAAAATTATGGACCTCATCCAAAATCAACAGAGCGTCATTAAAATATGATAATGGTTCAGTTTTATTTTTAACAATATTTACCAACCCCGCATGTGTAAGGAATACATATCGGGTGTCATCTGTTTTGGCGCCATATGCTTTTAGTTCTTTCTTAAAATTTTCTAATAGAGACTTTGGTGTTGATACGATAACCTTGCCGGTAGGATTTTTGTCAAGAAAACATTGCGACGCAGTTACAGATGTAAGTGTTTTTCCAGTTCCAACGCCGTGAACTGCAATTAACCCCCTATTTGTTGCGAGAAATTTTTGGACGTTTTCCTGATAGGCGCGAAGTTTTAAATTAGATCTTTTTACACAGGGAAGGTCATCTTTAGATGGTTCCTTAATAATAATTATAGGCTCACCTTTCTGGTCTCCCCCTTCTTCTTGAATAAGTTTTAATTTAAGAATACTTATACATTTACCAGTTACGGGGTGATTAACTTGACCTTCTTTGCATTTTAAAATAGTTTTTGCTTTGTTACAGCGGCGAGTTTTAGGATTGAATACGGTTCCAGGGGGACATTCCGACGCATCATTAACTTTCTTTTTAGTTCTTGTTTTTTTTATCTTGATACAACGTCCAGTTTTTTCATTGCGCTCTTTTCCTTCGGGACATCCGGCTTCCTTGTCTGTTACACACTTAAATGTAGCCAAATTGCGTACTTTTCCGGAAGGACATTTCTTAACCCATCTTTTCGTTTTTGGATTGTAATCTTTTGGACCATGAGATATATCTAATGGCGTTTCCATTATTTAATGCGGTATTTTTTACGCGACACTATCTAATGATTGTGTATATGGATTATTCTTGAAAGCTGCGACATTTCCTTCATCTAGACGAGAACTAGCATCATATTGACATTTTTCGTTGCGAAGATGTATGTCCGATGAATCTAACGGTGTATTACGAATTGGGGTGGCACCACTGATATTTTGACGGTTTTCTAATCCTTCGTGTAAATCCAATGTCCCAATTTGACTAACATCTCCTCCAACTTTGATACCCGATTGTGTTGGGGGACGTCCTTTAGCAACCTCTTCTTTAATTTCATTCATAGTTGCGTTATATATGTCGGAATATGATGTAGGTTTATCTTGTCCTCCAGCAATACCAGAATATGAGGCGGTACTAATTTCTTGGCGAGATGTTTCCGGAGCAGTTGCATTAGTAACACCATACGCTCCATATTGACGTCCATGTGCTCCCCCAGCATATTCAATATCAGCAGTATGTTGTTTAAAAGTGTTGGGAGCAACAACGGGGTTCGTTGTGTAAGCACCACCCTTTGAAAATGTAGCAATACCGGTTCTGTTATCTTCACCAATAGTTTCTTTGACTGTTGTTTTAGATACATCGGCCGATTGTAGAACAGAGCGTTTAGGTCCTGTTAAATTGGCAGATGCAATATAATTTTGAAGAGTTTCACGAGCAGTTTTTTTAGGTGGTAAGGGATTTTCTGGCTGGGCTCCGAGTTGAATTGGACGAACTTGTCCTAAACGGGTGTCATGAATATTTGTTTCTTTTATCGTTGGACGGGCAGTATCAGTAGGATTATATAAATGTTTTTGTCCGGTTGTCGCAGCAAAACCGATGCCACTGTCATGAATATTGGTTTCTTTAATAGTTGGTCGCATGATGTCGTGAAGTGGCGCAATCATTTTCTGAACTACACCACGAGCTCCACCTAAATAGGATGAATCTTGTGCCCCAACCTTCTTCACGTCAGAACAATATTGAATTTTAAGTTTAGATTCTGTATTTTGGGAGTTGTAAGCATTACGATAACCATATGATTCGAGTTCTTGACGACTGGTAGTTCCATTTTTAGTAGCAATATGAGACTGTTGTTGAGAAACTGTCGTGGGTCCCGCAGGGGCAACATAGGAATGACTTGTATTTTGGCGAGCTGTCGGATTTAGGACATATTTATCACGGGGACGCGCAGCGGAAATAACAGGGGTAGCATTTACACGGGGTGCGTTATCATATGAATGAAAACGAATAACACGATTTTGAGAGACCACAGGAGTCATGCCGCGGCGAGTTCCTTTAAAACCTCGAATTACTCTCCCTTCGTACGATACTTTGGGATTTGTCTTAACGCGCATTTCATCAACAGTCGCAGTTCTGGCATAATCAAGAGCATCTGGTTGCTGAAATCCTCCATCTGGTGTAGCTGTATATCCTTTGTTTAATCCTGGACCAACTCGTACAGGGTCACTTAATGGAACGCCTTGTTGATATCTTGATGACTCATAACGGTTGCGCATATTTTCAGGACCCGGTTGTGTTCCATATATATTGCTCTTCTCTAAACCGAACATGGGTTCTATCTCCGATTTAGGACGATCAGTCGAAGATACCCCTGTAAATCGTTCAACTATACCCGACGTAGCAGTTGCATCTACATTTTGACGAACTTTTGACCCATAAAATGGAACCATATTATTATGGGTAAAGTTCTCCGCCCCGATCATTTCACCCGTTAGAGACATAGTTACATGGGCGTCTAAATTAGTGTCTCTCTGTATTCCAGTACGAACTGATTCTGGTTTTTGCATTTGATTATCAATGTTGTTTTCTTTCTTTAAATGAAGATCCATTTTTTGACGTTCAATTATTCTTGAATCAAGAACAGAATTGTTATACACATCAGGTGTTTTAAATACACTATCAGCATCTTTTTTTTTACTTGAATTTAATAGATAGCCTCCGGCTGCTAAACCACTACCAACTAATAAAGCATCCATATTCTTATAATAGTAAAACATTTTATTACGTTTTACTCGCCTATGCGTTTACATATATTCATTACCAATAACATTGTGTCATATAGAGAAGGTGATGTTAATGCAGCATAATTTTGTAATTCATTTATATATATATGTTTATTTGGAAATGTCTTACATATATCTAAAATAGAGAACTCACTATAATGTAATTTCTCACTAATTTCCTGTATATTTCCTAATTTTTCATAATTTTTACACCTCTCAAATATTTGTTTGGAAAATATTTGTAAAACATCAGGGGTTGTAATTTTATCTTCTTTCATTTGTAAAAGTATCAAATTTTTTAATGTATTTAAATTACCAGAAGACAAGTTTATCAAATTATCAATTAGAGGAGCTGGGGCATCTCTAAAACCTGCTATTTTAAAACTTGGTTTGTATTCTTTAACAAACTGTCTTAAAGTATCTTTTGGTGGAGATGGTAATCTTACAAGGAAACAGCGACTATTCAATGCAGGATCAACACAATCAATATTTCTACAAGTAAAGACATAACGACATGTTTGAAACGTATCTTCTACAAGTTGTCTAAATGATTCTTGGTGTTCTCCCAAGAAGTTAAGGTATCTAATATATATTACCTTGTTACTATCGGCAGAAATATCACGCGTCCTTCCAATTTCCTCTATTATTTTAGGTAAATTTGCCTTTTTTCTAATACAGTCTTTGGCATCAAAACGAATATAAGTTGAGGTTGAGTAAAACGTTATATCAGTACCTTCCCAATGTCGAACCTTTTCTTTTTCATAAATATTTGAATTTAAACTATTTAGCATCCTTAAAACGATTGTGTGCTTACCAGAACCTTTAGGACCATAAAATATAGTATTCAGCAATCCATTAGAAACATACTTTTGTATGCGTGTGTCAATTTCAGGATGAACTATCATTAATTACTTCATTACACCTTCTCTTTACATACAAATCATCAACCGAGAATACTATACTGCTATCATCAGATGATTCAGAATCAGAAGAATAATTGTCAGATTCTTGAAGTTCCATCACAAAATCATAACCACATTGGAAAATAGATTTAAGTTCCTGATCGCCAATATTAAAAGAACCATCTAAATCATAGTTACATGGAATACATATGGTCCACCCCTTATATTGAGATAATGAATAATTCTCTATCTTTGCGATAGGACTCCTCATTAATATTTTTATGTATGAAAGCAAGTCAATGGAATCAGTATAAGTGGGCTTACTTGACAAGCAAAAACTACAAGATTCATTGCTGTTTTTACACAATGATAACTCAACAGGGTGGTTGCTAACCAAAAACGCATCTATATACAAACGATTGCGATATGAAACAGGATAAAATATAAGGGGTACAGCGATAGACATACATAATCCATCTATCAATTTTAGATCCGGAGTGTTTTCATGGTTTAAAAGTTCTAATTTTGATGTGTTTAAACAAAATGATGTAAATACAAGTTCAATATTTTTGAGATCGTAAAATTCTTTGAAAGTTGTGTCTGAACTAATATTCATATGAGTTAAAACAACTGAGAATATCTTTTTGAAATGAATGGTATCATGTAAACCATAATTATCAAAAAAAGTCAACCATTTATCTGATGTTAATTTACTAATTTTAGACATTGGTATCTTTGCCATAATATTTATAATCCTTTCGGGACTATAGCCTATTGCTAAGAAAAACGAAATAACAGCTCCTCCTGAAGTGCCTACAAATCTTGAAACCTCTTTAAGGTTTAATTCATCAAGTTCTATTAAAGCCTTAACACTACCGAGAAAAGATATTGTTGCAAAATTTCCACCACTGAATATTAACTCTTTGGGTATCATCGTACATTCTAAATTTATTTATTCAAAAAAAATATCGCACATTTCTCAACTATCTTTCTTGTCTTTCTTTTCGTTGATTTTTAAAGTACTTGTTTTTTCTTTGCGTTTCGCTTCTAACTCCTCCTTCATTCTGGCGACCTTTGTTGAATATGGTCCGACCTTCTTAGCCTTTTCTTTCTTATTTCCCCTCTTATTATGTTTAACACCATTTGCATCTTTACGAGCCATTATAAATATATAAATATTTATGTATTTATTATTGTTTGAGTGTATTAGTACCATTCTGTAAGAATAGGGCTGTTTTTGCATCATTTTTCTTGTAATGTGTATTATTTTATAAAAAACTTTACCAAATAATATTATGATACCCATAAACACTCTTGAAAAAAAAGAAAAACCAAATATTCCTTTTGAGTGGATTGACTATGAATATATTCGACAGAGACAAATGGGTCGTGTTAAATGGTTTAACAGTAAATTAGGTTATGGATTTATTACGCACTGTGATAGTAGTGGTTTAACACATGATGTATTCGTTCACTGGTCGAATTTAGTTTTATCAGACAAAGAATTTCACACCTTATATAAGGGGGAATCAGTTGAATTTGAACTTGAAGAATGTATTTGTACTTCAAATGATATTGGAACACAAGCCTGTAAAGTCACTGGTCCGAATAATGGGCAACTATTGACATCACTACACGGTGATACATCGTCAAATACACATCTCGGAAATAAATTCTCCCACGTATATCAAGTCCGACAACTATCTCTTTCCGAATTTACTTCTAATGATAATTATTCATTAAAGTCACTTCAATATTACAATTCATGTGGAACACATCCCTAAATTTTAAGTAATCGCTTGATATCATTTAAAAGTTTCTTATTTTGCGGTGTCGATTTCGCTGTATTATTTTCAAAACTTGCGATTATCTCAATTTTTTTATTAAGTCTTTGAGCGAGTTGTTTTCGTGTCATATTTTGACTGGTGCGACCTTTCATGATTTCTTGTCCGCATTTTATTGATTCAATCTTTGTAGCTTCCGTAGCTTGATCGAGCTTTGTTGAATTATCGGGAGTATCTCTTACAATTTTACGTATAGAAATTCCTTTACCTTGACGAAGTTTTTGTTGCTCTTTAATTCTTATTTCTTCGTTTGAAAGAGAACTCCCAGTATTTCTACCAATATCAAGGACTTTCCAATCTTGGTGATTCATAATTATAAATATCAAAATGTTTTTATGTGTGCTATGTGTGAATTATATATAAACAGTTATTTATTAATTAAAAACTAAAATATGAGGAGTTCTTTTTTAAGACGAAATTTGCATACACCAAAGCGTATCTATGATGCTTCTAAATTAGATGAATTTAAACCTATTGTTAGGCAAATTTATCCTTCATTAGTAAATTCTCAAAATTTGCGTAATATTTTGAAAAATAATTTGAAAAATAAGCGCGCTTCAATTACTTATGGCTGTACTGATCCATGTACTGTCGCTCATATGAGTAAATATTTAGATACAATTTATGTTAGTGGATGGCAAACAGCATCATTAAGCGCTACGGATAGTGTTGTTGGACCAGATTTCGCAGATTATCCCCACGATTCTGTCCCTAATTTAGTGAAACGTTTGTTTAAAGCTCAATCGTTTCACAGCACAAAGTACGGCAAAGATATAATGTCCCCAATAATTGCGGATGCGGATACCGGACATGGGGGAATAACGTCGATGATGAGGATGACAAGTAATTTTATTGAAGCCGGTGTTGGTGGAATTCATATTGAAGATCAACGTCATGGTGTTAAGAAATGTGGACACATGGGGGGCAAAGTATTGTGTTCTACAAGAGAACATATTCAACGAATTAACGCCGCCCGAATGCAAGCTGACATTATGGATGTCCCGCTTGTTATTATTGCGAGGACCGATGCTGTTGATGCAAAATTTATTGATACAGATATTGATCCTCGTGATCACAAACATATTATGGGAGTTTGCGAAGATGGTGAACTCAGAACACTCCCAGATGAAATAGTAAGACAATTGGGAATAAAGGGGACGCGTGGTTTAGATCTCGTTGCGATAAAAAATTTCAAGAAATTTATGTCATCAAAAAATACACCTCTTTCATTTGATGAAATGAAGAAAACAGGACAAAAGTTGTTAGGTGAAGATTTAGTCTGGTCGCACACTGACTCGAAAGCTCGTTCTAATGATGGTTTTTATACTATCAAAGGTTCTGATGAATTTGCCATAGAGCGAGCAATAAATTTTGGAGAATATTCAGATTCTGTTTGGATTGAAACTGCAACACCATCTTACGAACAAGTTCTTCATCATTCAACAGAAATTAAAAAAGAACTCCCTAACATTCCCTTATCTTATAACAACTCCCCCTCATTTAATTGGGATGCTACTAATATGACTGATGAAGACATGCTCGAATGGACTACTAAACTAGGGGAACTTGGTTATGCTTGGCAATTCATAACTTTGGCAGGAATTCACAATATTGCTCTAAACACTAATAATTTTGCGAAAGATTTTTCAAATGTCGGAATGTTGGCTTATGTAAAAAACATTCAAAGGCGAGAGAGAGAGGCTAAGATGGATATGCTTAAACATCAGGAATGGTCGGGTGCCAATATGTCCGAAGAAATTCAAAGTCTTCTTGGAGCGAATGATACGAGTTCGACTGGTGAAGAATCTACTGAGAAGCAATTTGATTAAATACAATTTACAAAATTAAAATAATAAGAAACGAAATTAATAGAATTTGGAATGGATTTCTCAAACTTCGCAATAGTTTCGGTAATTTCATTATAATGATAAATAAAAGTATTTGTGGAAAATGAGTGCGTTTTTTATATATATTTTTTATATATTAAACCTATAATTATGAAAGTAGCATTTTTTGACAGACAATTGTGTGAGAGAGGATCAACAGTATCACTTTTTGATTATGCTTACCATAATATCAAATGTCTTAACAATGAAAGTGTAATTATACACATGAAAAATCCTCCACATACACCAAATGAACCTGATGTTGTGAAAAAATTTAAAGAACACTTTACAGTCTATAATGCCGATAATTCTCGTGAAATTGATGAAATAATTAAAAAAGAAAAATGTGATGTTTTCTATCAGATTGCGGCAGACGCCCATTCACATTTACATACAGAAGTTAAATCTTGTAAAAATGTGGTTCATTGTATATTTGAGTGCAAAGGACCTCGGCCTTGGTTCTCAGTAGTTGCTACAATTAGTAAAGATGTATTTAGTTGGAACGAGAAAGTACCAGTTGTTCCCCATATGATTAGTTTACCAAAACACAACGAAAATATGAGAGCTGAATTAAATATACCAGAAGATGCGACCGTATTTGGTAGATATGGAGGAACGGACGAATTCAACTTATCGTCAGCACATGTAAACGTAGTTAGAGCAGCCACTGAAAATCCTGATATTTACTTTCTATTTGTAAATACAAAAACCTTTTTAAACGAGAGTCAGTCAAAAAATTTAAAAAATATTATATTTTTACCTAGAATTGATGACGAATTTCCCCAAAACCAAAAGGTTAAGTTTATTAACACATGTGATGCTATGATTCACGCTAGACAATGTGGGGAGGCTTTTGGAATAGCTCTAGGAGAATTTAATATATTCAACAAACCTATAATTACTTGTGCTGTCAATAGACATAACGCTCATATAACTACTCTTGGTAATAAGGGTATATATTATCCAGGATATTCTAAAGAAATTGATGAGAAGTTATTACCAATTAAAACAAGACCATTAAAAGAAATTCTTACATCATTCAATCGTAATGAAATGAAACTTAAAGATCATATAGCATATGGTGATTATACACCAGAAAATGTAATGAAGCAATTTCAAAAAGTATTTTTATCTTAAACTTTTACGAAATTTATCATGTAAAGGTTTAAAAATGTTATTGGCGTCGTTTTTTTTATATTATACATGGCTAAAACAAATATTATGTATTTGTGTGGTAGTTTAGGATTATGCTCTTTAATATTAATTGCTGTTGTTGTTGTGATATATCTACTAATGAATAATCAAGAATCATTTGCGCAAAAAGAATGCAAACATAAAAAGGGAAAGAAAAATTGGGTAAGAGCGCCTAAGGGGTATCAAACTGAATATGGTTGTGATAAAATACGCTACGTAGCTAGAGGGTCTTACAAAAATAATAAAACAAGTTGGAGAGATAAAGGCGCTGAATGTTGTGTGAAATTAGTTTAAATTAAAAATTTCAATACTGGAAAAATGAATTATTAATGAACGAATTATCATAAAAATGATTAGGAGTTATGTAATAAAGATTACATACTAACAGTAATTATGTCTAAGAAAGTTAAAATGGATTCTACTATTGCTAAATATAAGTCTCACACTCACAAAGAACATATTTATAAAATTCCGGATACTTATATTGGTTCAGTTGAATCGAGTACCAATCCATCATGGAAAATTGTAAATGGCAAGATGATTAGTGTTGATTTGACAAGTATTCCAGGACTTTATAAGATTGTGGATGAGGTAGTTGTTAATGCTTGGGATCAATACATTAGAAACAAAGACTTGAAAAGAAAGGTTACTTATATTTCAATGTCTGTTGATCCCAAGTCAGGTGTTGTGACTGTCGAAAACGATGGTCCAGGAATTGACATTCTAATGCATCCTGAACATGGAATTTATACTGTTGAGATGATTTTTGGAAAACTCTTAACTAGTACAAATTATACCGAGAATGAAGAAAGAATTACTGGGGGCAAAAATGGTTATGGAGCAAAACTTGCGAATATATTCTCTCAATGGTTCGAAGTTGAGACCGTTGACTTAAAAACCAAGAAGAAATATACGCAGAAGTTTTCTAATAATATGAATGTACGAGGAGAACCTCATATTGTGTCAATAACTTCAAAGGATAAAGAATATACTCGTGTAAGTTTTCTACCAGACTTTAAACGTTTTGGTTTAAATGGTTGGACGAATGATATGCTTTCAATCTTTGAAAGACGAGCATATGAAATTTCTGCTTGTTGTGGAAGTAAATTGAAAGTTAATTTCAATGGTTCTGATGTTCCTGTCCAACGTTTCCGTGAATTTTGTGAAATGTTCTTCGATGAACCGAATAGCATCGTGTGCGAATCATCTGGAACTCGTTGGGAGGTTGCTATTGGAATAAGTGATGAATTTAAACATGTCTCGTTTGTAAATGGGATTTATACATCAAAAGGAGGTAAACATGTCGAGCATGTTCTCGGACTGGTTAGCAAGAAACTGTCTGAAATCATATTAAAGAAGGAAAAAGTAAATGTCAAGACAAGTTATATCCGCGAACACATATTCCTGTTTGTGAATAGTATCATTGTTAATCCTTCATTTGACAGTCAGACGAAGGATTTTCTGACTACAGTAGCGTCAAAATTTGGTTCTAAATGTGAATTGAGTGATAAATTCTATGATAGTCTTGTTAAACAAGGTTTAATTCAAAGAGTTATTGAAACGTATCAATTCAAGGAATCAAAAGCTATCAAGAAAACCGACGGCAAGAAGAAGTCTCGTCTATATGGTATTCCTAAATTAGATGATGCTAATGAAGCCGGAGGCAAGCGTTCAAGTGAATGCACTCTTATTCTAACAGAGGGAGATTCCGCAAAAGCAATGGCGGTTGCTGGATTGAGTGTAGTTGGTCGCGATCTTTACGGTGTATTTCCTCTTAGAGGTAAAGTAATTAATGCCAGAGAAAAAATTACTTCAAAAGGGGGGAAAACACAAGTAATGAATAATACAGAACTCATTCATCTAAAACAGATTATGGGTTTAGAACAAGATGCCAAATATAAGGATACTTCAAAACTCCGGTACGGTCATATCATGATTATGACAGATCAGGATTACGATGGCTCTCATATCAAAGGGTTGATTATTAATTGGTTGGATACATTCTGGCCTGAATTATTAAAAATGCATGGTTTCGTCCAATGCATGCAAACTCCTATTGTTAAAATGCTTCAAAAGAAGAAAGAAGTATTATTCTATTCAATTCGTAAATATGAAGAATGGAAAACCAAACATCCTGAATATCAACGTCAAGGATGGCATGCCAAGTATTATAAGGGACTTGGTACAAGCACAACTAGTGAAGCTAAGGGATATTTCCAAAACATGATGAAACAAGAATATGTTTGGAATGACGATACTGCCGATATTATTGATATGGCATTTAACAAAGATAGAAGTGATGACAGAAAGAAGTGGTTAAAGACTCATGATGAAGAAAAAGTCTTAGAAGAAGAACAAAATGTTCCTTATACAGACTTTGTGAATAAGGAATTAATCCATTTCTCTAATTATGACCTTCATCGATCTATTCCCCACATTATGGACGGATTGAAACCATCTCAACGAAAAATTCTATATTCATGCTTTAAGCGTAAATTGAAGAATGAAATTCGTGTAGCTCAACTTGCAGGATATGTAAGTGAGCATTCCGGATATCATCATGGCGAAGAAAGCTTAAACAAAGCTATTATTGCTATGGCGCAGAATTTTGTAGGTTCAAACAATATTCACCTTCTTGAACCGAATGGTCAATTCGGTACAAGGCTTCAGGGTGGAAAAGATGCGGGAAGTCCCCGTTATCTCCACACATGTCTGTCTGAAATAGCTCAAAAGATTTTCATTCCCGATGATGCAAATATATTAGAATATATGGATGATGATGGTCATCTTGTTGAACCAAGATTTTATGCCCCCATTATTCCAATGATTTTGTGCAACGGTTGTTCAGGAATTGGAACTGGATATAGTACATCTATACCGTCATATAATCCCAAAACTGTTGTCAAATATTTACGTTGCATGATCGAAAATAAACCACTCCCGAAACTGACACCTTATTATCATGGTTTTGATGGAATTATCAAGACTTTTGATAATGGTGATATTTATACGAAGGGTCGTTATGAAATTATTAATTATAAAACTATCTTGATTACAGAACTTCCTATTGGAAGTTGGATTGATAATTATAAATCATTCATCGACGAAATAGTTACTGATCTGAATGACAAGTCAAAAGATAAAAAGGATAAAAAGGGTAAAAAAGAAGTAAAGAAAGTTAAAACCACAAATGAATTTGCTGGAATTAAAAACTACAAGAGTCAAAGTACGGAGTCAAAAGCTCATTTTGAAATTGAGGTTGACCCTAATATTCTACGAGACTGGTTAACGAGTGCTGCCGTTCAAAAGCGAAATGGTGATTTCTCTGATAATATTGAGAAACGATTCCGACTTGTATCCAAAATTAGTACAACGAATATGCATCTTTATGATTATGACAGTGTTGTTACAAAGTATAATAGTGCTGATGATATTATTAAGGAATTCAAAATTAACAGAGAAGGTTTGTATTCTAAACGTAAAGAATATATTCTAAATAGATTACAGAAAGAAATGGATATATTAGGAAATAAGGTTCGCTTTATTAACTATGTTGTTGATAACACTCTTGACATTCGCAAATACACGAAAGCATCACTTCATAGTTGGCTTGAAGAAAAAGAATTCCTAATGGAAGCAACTGGAAATTTTGGATATCTCATTAATATGCCGATGTATCAAATGACTTCCGATATGGTCGCACAATTGAATCAATCTCTCAAAGACAAAGAAGAGGAAAAGAAGAAGGTCTTTGAGAAAACAATACACACGATGTGGCTTGAAGATATAGACGATTTTGAAAAGTCCCTTGACTTACATATGTTAAAGAGTTTAAGTGTAGATGAAAAGAGACAAAAAGTTCTTACAACTCGTAAAAAATCTAAGAAGTAGGTGCGTCTTTTGCATTATCTAAATCTATATCAATAGAATGAATTGAACATATTTTTTGGAATTGACTTTTTCCATCAATAATATCGGGAAGGGCTTCATCTTGGTCAACGCCAACCTCTTTTTCATATAAACTTAAAATATCATTTGGAATGGTTGGAGCACTTGCTATCATATCAATGTAGCGAGTTTTCATTTGGAATAATAGAGTGTCTATTGGAATACTTGGAGCGACGATTTCAACATAAATTTCATTTTTGAATTTAGACCATCTATGGAAAGATTGCCTATGCAATTCAGACTGTTCTCCATATTTACAATAATCACGTATTCCAGTCAAAATTACACAACATATATTCAAAGATCCAACTAACAACTCAAAAAGCAATAAACCCGATTTGGAATTATTAAAATTTTCAGTTCGATAAACAAGTAAACCGCTCAATGAATTTAATATCAATACTGGAATTGAAATATTTACACTCTGTTTCTTTAATTTTTTGGCAGAACGATCATGAAGCCATTTATACGTAGCAGCATGACTAGACCATACCTGCAATAGAGTTCGTTTCGTTTCACTTTCACTATTATGAGAATATATCAGCGGAGGCTGATAATTATCTTCCACTTGTAAATCATTGTTGGTATTTTTCAAATCATCATTTTCAGGATTACCTGAATCATCCATGATATTTAAACATATAGTTCATTTATATCATAATGTATTTTCTTCAAAGACTGTTTTATATAACTGCCTTCACGAAAGGTTGTGTATTTAATATCTTCAATCATAAACATCTTATTTGTGAATTACAAAAAGGGGTTGATTATACTCATCAAATGTCTCATCGGTTTGACTATTTTTCACCAGAAGCTGAGTTTTATCGTGGTGTAAATAGAGATATTCATAAAGGTATTAATTATGCGAGATTTAAAACAGATAAAGTATTATATCTCGGCTGGACTCCACTTAAAGATCCGAATATCTTAAATACTTACAAATATCCAAAAACAACTCTGAAAGATTTTGATGTGAATACACCTTATTTATATCTCTTTTTGGATATTATGTCAGAAGACACCTTAACATTGTCTCATATTATAGAAAACCCTTATATCGATTGTAATGTCGATCTTGTATTTTTAAGATCACATATGGAACAATATACATTCGACAATAATATTGAGGTTGATACAAATCCACTAAAAAAACAAAAATCTCATTGGTATAACAATCTTAATCTTCATGGGATATGAATGCTTCAACTTTCCAAGATGATATACTTGAAATTTGTGTAAGGTTATTTACATTTACTAATCTAACTTTTTCTCGCCAATTTCCAATAATATACCAGATATTGACAAGATTTTCCATATTTTGCAATCCATCATCAAAACAATTAACTTTCATAGGTTTTGAAAAGTCTGGTTTTTGGAATTCCCATTCAGACATTTTTTTAACGTTTTAATTTGGATGATTAACTCCTTATCATTTATAGGGTGCTTGTGTATCATTTTTATGACAAATGGACGAGATAATAAGAGTATTTATTCCAAGAACTTAAATTTTATGATAGATATTTGCCCATATCTTTCGGAGCTAAAGGCGTCTCAGTAATTTCTATTCCGCAATATTTTTTAGGATTTTCAGAATATTTTACAGGTTTATATAATTTCCACTTTATTGCATGAGACAAAATAAATCTGAAGTTCTCCCAAAATTCTTCGTTATGTCCTACACTGATGCTCATAATATGGGCAAGTTCATGAAGGGCGACGAATAGAATTGTATTTAACTGAATAACGCTTTCATTGATATCTTTCGCCCGTAAACATAAGACTATTTTTTCTCCCTTATTTACACTATAACTTGTTTGACCGTTTTTTGGGAGCGCTTCTCTGATGTTTTCACCGCTATATCTTTTTACCATTAAATTTACTCGTTTATCACTTTTTCCAAACTTTTTAACAAATTTCTCAACTAATTCATCTAATCTGAGACGTACTTTTGACAAAAGATTTGCGGCGTTCTGTTTGTTTTCTACATTTCTTACGATATATACTCTATTATCAACTTTTGAACGCACATATGTTAATTTAGGATTATACCATGTAAAAATTATATACACGATTATAGATAAAATAGCGATTGTATAAAGTATTTCGTACATGCCTGATACTATATAATAAATATATCTATATAAAAAATTATTGTACGTGCATTCTACAATTTAAAACAAATGGATCTCTACACATTGGACATTTTACATCTTCAGCAATATTTAAATCTTGGATATGACGGATATATACAGCGTAAATACATTTTGTATGAAAAACATGTCCACAATCTCCTTGACAAAGGCGATTGTGAACTTCTGTTCCTTCTAAACATATTGGGCATTGAAAATCTGAAGGAGGCTCATTTTGGGTGAAACCAATTAACTCAGCAGGCGCAGGCGAAATCTTACTCGTCAGTTTTAAATTATCGAATGTACTCATATGTTCTTTGATACTTTTGGAATCTACAATTAGACAACGAGCATCTAATTGTGTTGTTTTTTTATTAAAAATATACAATTTTCGTAGATACTTACCCAACAACATACTAATATAATTATATGATTTAGAGTTCTTTTAACCTATTGATTTCACTATCAAGCCAAAAATTACCCAATTTTTTCTCGTGATTTTTATTTTCTCGCAAATTTTTGTGTAATAAAATACTATCTGCTATTTTAGCTGTTTTTATATCAGAATGTGTTTTAAATTTTAAGATAGTCTCATCAGTTATATCATTCATAAAAGTACTTTTTAGGGAATGTTTTGGTTTAGTTTCTATTTCAACCTTCGGGGCCTTTAATTTTGTGACCTTTTTGACATTTTTTGCCATTAAGCACCGTTTTTTCTCCTCATTGTATTGGCATTCATCAGACGCTTCGCTCTTATTGGTTGTTTTTTCGCAGGTTCTTTTTTTAGGATTTTGCTTTAATTTACAAAAGATCAGATTTTCTTTCTTAGGTGTATATTTATTCGCTGTTTCTTTCATTGGAGAAGATGATTTCTTTTGTGTTTTTTTTGTAGTTGTCTTTTTGGCGACCTTCTTTCTAGTAAGACATTTTTTCTTCTCATTATTGTATTCACATTCTTCTGATACTTCTTTTGGATCTTTTGTTTCTATACAAGATCTCTTTGTTGTATTTTCTTTTAGTTTACAAAGAACAGTCATACTTGTACAATTATATTTAATCACAATTATTTTCTAACATGAATTAATGTACATAGTAATAATCCTTTTGTGTGTATTTCTTTTAATAACTATGTTCGTCAATAGGGAGGAGAAAACATTAGAAAGTTTCAGAAGTATGGGCGGTCGCTCCAGACGTCGAGGAGGTAGTCGACCAGGAAGGGATAAGAAAAAGAAGAAGAAGAAGAAGTCCAGATCAGGTGGCGCGACGGCCAAAAATGCGTCTTCAGTAGAAGACGTTGCTGAAAAAATGTCTTTTGATTCGGTGAAAGGTATCAATAATACAAGTGATCTTCCTCTTGATGAATTAATAGATTATGAAATTAAAACGAAATTAAACAGACAATCTAAAAATAAAGTAACAGTTTTCCAAGAATTGAGTTTTATTGATGGAGACAACCAAGATAATAGTGCATTCTTGAAAAATAGGGAACTATTATTATCACCCATTGAAGATGTTACTGATATTGATAATGGACTGCGATTAATCAAAAATCTTGATAATGGACCTCCCTCATCATTTCCATCCGGACCCATAATTCCTGATAATCTTATTCAATTTTTCCCATATGAAGACCGCCTTAAGCGCGTCTCCTTTCCAGCTTTGATTGGTGATATTCGGCCGGCGAGTTTGAGCGAGGATGGTACGGGGTGTGTTGTATCAACTTTTCATAAAGAAGAAGTGGAAGGCAGCCGCTATAATGTTATAGGGGGTCTTTCGTTCAATCGCGTCCCCGGCGCGGCAAACTTACCCCATAATTACCGGCGCGATTGGTTTCTGCCAAATCCTACAACTGATCGCGCTCATAATTTTAGAATTAGAAGCGAGATATTTCGAAATTCTTGGGGTGAAACTTCTACTGATGCTGACGGTTTTCAAAAAGGTTTTATTTATCCTGATTTTGATTCTATTTATGGGGCCCCTCTTAGTTCGGGCATTGTGTCGAAGAGTTATTACGACAATTTTTATATGAAGGATTTTCCAATTAGTTTTGAAGCAATGGGTCCAAATGTGATGATAATTGAAGTTAGTTTTAAGCCTAAGGAAGTTAAAGAAGTCGTAGATGGGGAATTAGTAGAATCATTCAAGATCAAGAACCCCGTGAAAAAGGCGAGGAGGGCCGCGCGCCGAGCCCAGCGCGAGGCCGAGCAGAAAGCCAACGAGGGCGCGAAGAAGGGAGGACCTATAGCGAGCGAAGGGCTGTCGAGAGGCGAGTCGGTGGGCTCATCGGCATTGGAGAAAAGCGACTCGGTGGCGCATTCGGCCGTAGGTTTGGATGGAT
>CERI01284309.1_pt1 | contig 21871 bp, 23 predicted proteins | sample 350261 | NCBI WGS metagenome assembly CERI01 (sample SAMEA2620979, study PRJEB7988) | marine metagenome | isolation source: saline water (ENVO:00002010), including
AGTTTCTGTTTCAAATATCGTGGCAGCTGGTTCTCACGGTGAAGAGGTAGCTATTGATAATAGTATTGATTTTACTTTTGATTTAAATGATGGTTTATCACCATACGAAACTTCAATTGTAGGAAACTACCCAAATCCATTTAATCCAACAACAACAATAGAATTTGACTTAGCTAATGCTGGTGTTGTTGATGTTACTGTTTACGATTTACAAGGACGTAAAGTAGCAAGTTTACACAATGGAATGTTAGATGCAGCTCAAGGTTATACATTTAATTGGGATGCAAGTAGTGTTGCAAGTGGTCAGTATTTCGCAAGAATTACTGCTCCTGGCTTTACTGATGTTATAAATATGACATTATTAAAATAAATTAATTATACTCATTTTAGAAAGCCCCTAGTTCAAAGCTGGGGGCTTTTTTTATATAAAGAATAAAAAAACTATGTTATTAAATATTGTTTTAGTGGGAGCCGGTGAAGTCGGTTTCAATTTATCAAAATTTCTTTCAAAAGAGAATTACAATCTTACTGTTATAGATATAAATCCTATTAAATGTAATCGTATAAAAAATACTATTGATGCAAGAGTTATCGAAGGTGATGGGTGTTCACAAAGAGTTTTGCAATCAATTGATTTTAGTGAAGTTGATTATTTCTTAGCACTAACAAAAATTGATGAAATAAATTTAGTTGCTTCAACAATTGCTAAAAAAATGGGTTCAAAGAATATTATCGCCCGTTTAAGGAACACCGAGTATATTCATTCTAAAGCTTTAGTATCTCCAAAAAACTTCGGAATTGATGATGTTATATACCCAGAGAAATCAGCTCAAATGGAAATTGAGAACTTAGTTCGCGATTCCTCAGCAGTTGAAGTTAAATCATTTTTTGAAGATAAAATAAAATTATTAGGAATAACATTAGATCATAATTCTTCTTTAATTGATAGAACTATTAATAATGTTTATTTATCAAATCCATATGTGTTACATAAAACACCATTAATTTATAGAAACGATAATACATTCATACCTCATGGAGATACTTTGTATCAAAAAAATGATGTGATATATTTTACTTGTAATAAAGAATCTGTTGATGATCTATATAAGCTAACAGGAAAAACTACTTTTAAAGTAAAAAATATCATGATTTTAGGGCTTGGGAAAATTTCAAGAATGCTTGCTAAGTCACTTGGCAATGATTATAATGTTAAGGTTTTAGAAATAAATAAAGAGAAAGCTAAAAAATACAGCGAAACCTTAGATGAATCTTTAATATTGGTTGGTGATGGTCTAGATGAAGAGTTTCTAGAATCAGAGTCAATTCACGAAATCGATTGCTTTATAGCAACAACAGAGAATGACAAAACAAATATGCTAGCTAGTTTAATAGCTAAGTATAAAGGTGTAAAACAAGTTATTATGCATGTTTCAACAACTAATTATTTTAAATCTATGAGAAAAATAGGTATAGATGCAGTTGTAAGTAAAAATATCTCTGCCGTTAATGATGTTTTTAAAATTATTCATTCTAAAAGTGAAGATATCAATATTACACCTTTTGAAGATATGCATATTGATGCTCTTGAAATTGTTGCAAATCCTGGTTGTAAGTATTTTTCTAAAAATTATACAATTGATGACTTGCCTGTTAATATATGCTTAGCAGGAATATTAAGAAACATGGAAATTATAATTCCTAATATAAATAAGTCGATAATAGAAGAAAATGATAAATTACTAATTTTTCTAAATCCTGAGTCCTTATCTAAAATAGAAAGCTTATTTAAGTAAATGTTAAATAATAAAATTTTGAAGATTTTAGGAATGCTTTTATGCTTCCTTGCATTTTCAATGTTACCTTCAGTCTTATGGTCACTATACTACAATGAAACGGAGGTATTAATTTCCTTTTTTTATTCAATATCAATAACGTTGTTTTTATCTCTTCTAGTTTATTTAAGTAGTTATTTTTTTAGTGAAAATATAAACGATGTTTCTTCAGTTGATGCTTTCACAATAGTGACTATAGGATGGTTGCTAATTGGATTATTTGGTTCACTCCCATTTTACTTTTCACAAAATAGTCTAAGTTTTGTAGATTGTTATTTTGAATCAATGTCAGGATTTACAACAACAGGTGCAACAATATTTGGGGAAAATAGCCTTAAAATTGAATCCCTTGGATATGGGCTATTGTTTTGGCGTAGCTTTACGCAGTTCTTAGGTGGCATGGGTATAATTGTATTCAGTATAGCTCTATTACCACTGCTTGGAATAGGTGGTGTTCAGTTATTTAGAGCGGAAGTTGCAGGTCCTACAGCTGATAAAATAACTCCAAGAATAAAACAGACTGCAAAATTATTGTGGTCTATTTATATAACTTTTACTATTTTAGAAACAATATTATTATATTTTTTTGGTATGTCTTTTTTTGATTCGCTATGTCATTCATTTTCAACTGTGTCAACTGGTGGTTTTTCAACACATTCTAATAGTATAGCTTATTTCAACAGCTCATTAATCGAATGGACCATTATTCTTTTTATGTTTATATCTGCCACTAATTTTACTTTACATTATATTTTTTTAGGAAAATTTAAATTTAAATATTTCAAAGATGAAGAATTTAAGTTTTATGCTTTTTTGTTTTTAGCTATTACAGTAATAATATCATTTAATCTTATTATTAATAGTGTTTATTTAAGTAGCTTTGAAGGTATTAGACATGCTGCTTTTACTACTGTTTCCTTGTTATCTACCACTGGATTTACCACTGAAAATTTTGAAGTGTGGCCTAATCTTAGTATAGCGCTATGTTTTTTCCTTTTTTTTATTGGAGCTTCTGCTGGTTCAACAACTGGAGGTATAAAAATTATACGAACATTGGTGATATTCAAATATATTTATTTTGAAATAAAAAGATTAATACATCCAAATGTTGTGTATAATATAAAAATTGGAAAAAAAATTATTAATGAAGATATAATTAAAAATACTTTAGGGTTTTATCTTTTTTATATAATGATTTTTGTAATATTTACTGTTTTCATATCTTTCTATAATATCGATCTTATTTCTGCTATCTCAATATCAGCATCCTCAATTGGTAATATTGGACCTGGTCTTGGTTCTATTGGTCCTTTTGATAACTGGGGTCATTTACCAAATACCGTAAAGATTATTTCTACATTTTGTATGCTTTTAGGTAGATTAGAAATATTTACTGTAATGGTTTTAATAAGTAGAATATTTTTTAAATAATTATATTAAATGACGAAATTATCACATATTAGAAATTTCTGTATTATTGCTCATATTGATCATGGAAAGTCGACCTTAGCTGATAGACTATTAGAGCTAACTCAAACATTAGATAAAACAATTTATAACAATCAAGTTTTAGATAATATGGATATTGAGCAAGAACGTGGAATAACAATTAAATCTCATCCAATTCAAATGTATTACAACTATGAAAATATTTCATATAAAATTAATTTAATTGATACGCCAGGTCATGTTGATTTCACCTATGAAGTATCAAGAAGTATGGCAGCTTGTGAAGGCGCTTTATTATTAATTGATTGTACTCAAGGAGTCGAGGCTCAAACTGTATCTAATACCTATTTAGCTATTGAATCTGATTTGGAAATAATTCCAGTTATAAATAAAATCGATATGAAAAATGCAGATATAGAGTCAGCAGAGACTCAAATCATAGAGTTGCTTGGTTGTAATAAAAGTGACATAATGTACATTAGCTCAAAAGATGGTACTGGCGTTGAGAAAATTTTTCCAAAAGTTATTCAAAATATACCTTCACCTACAAGTCAAAATCAATCCTCTTTCTCAGCATTGATTTTTGATTCATATTTTGATCAATATAGAGGAGTCATAATTTATGTTAGGGTATTTTCAGGCTTAGTTAAAAGAGGTATGATTGCAAAATTTTTCAATTACCATGCTAATCATGAAATATTAGAAGTTGGTATCTTGCAAATAGATAGAGTTAAAAAAGATATACTATGTGATGGGGATGTAGGTTATTTAATACTTAATATTAAAGATGTATCAAATATTAAAGTTGGTGATACAATAACTACAAAAGATAATCCTTGCGAGAAATCATTACCAGGTTACAAGATAGTTAAACCTATGGTCTTTAGTGGTTTGTATCCAATAGATTCTAAAGATTATGAAGATTTAAAAGTTAGTCTTGATAGACTTAAATTAAACGATTCATCTTTAACTTATGAACCAAATACATCTTTAGCTTTAGGTTTTGGATTTAGATGTGGGTTTTTAGGACCTTTACATATGGAAATTGTTCAAGAAAGACTAGAAAGAGAATTTAATATAGATTTAATTACTACATGTCCTAATGTTAGTTATAATATTTTACTTAAAGACGGAACGGAAACTTTAGTAGATAATCCTTCTGAAATGCCAACATCAAATGAAATTGATAAAATATTTGAACCTTACATTAAATCAGAAATCATTGTTCCAAAAGAATACATAGGAAATATTATGAATCTCTGTACCAATCATAGAGGTAAATATTTATCAACTAATTATTTATCTGTTGATAGAGTTCAGCTAGTTTTTGAAATGCCATTAGCAGAAATTATATTTGATTTTTTTGAGAATCTAAAGTCAACTTCTAAAGGTTACGCATCTCTTGATTATGAACTAATCGAAAGCAAACCAGGTGCTTTGGTTAAGCTTGATGTTAAGGTTGCTACTGAGATTGTTGATGCACTAAGTATAATCGTTCATAAAGATAATTCTTATTCAAAAGGTAGAGTATTATGTAAAAGATTGAAATCTGAAATTGATAGGCATCAATTTGAAATACCAATACAAGCAACAATAGGTCAAAAAGTTATTGCTAGAGAAACAGTAAAAGCACTTAGAAAAAATGTTACAGCAAAATGTTATGGTGGTGATATATCTAGGAAAAGAAAATTATTAGAAAAACAAAAAGCAGGCAAGAAAAGAATGAAACAAATTGGAAATGTTCAATTACCACAGGAAGCATTTCTTGCTATCCTTAAGTCTGATAACTAAAGTAAATGAGATATTATAATTATACAAAAAATAATCTAATATCAATATTATTTATCTTTCCTTTTTTTTTAATGTACGAAGTTTTGGCTTTTTTTTTATTCGATACGACAGATTATGTAATTAGAAATTCCGCTGATATAATATTAAGAGATTTTTTATCAATTTTAACACAAAACACTTTTTTAACATATAATAATATTCTATTAATTTTTATTTTATTATATATACTATATAATTTCAATAAAAATATTTACGAATTTAAAATCAGCTATATTTTTTTTATGTTTATAGAAGGTATTTTATTTGGATTTATTTTAGTAATAATTTTAAACGGATTTTCTTTTTTTAATTATAATAATTCATATTTTCTCTACGATTATACTTTTATGTTTTACTCATGTTTAGGTGCAGGGATTTGGGAAGAAATATTATTTAGACTAATTTTATTAAATATTTTTTTGTCAGGTACTATAAAAGTTTTTAATTATAATTATGCCTTTATTATTTCAGTTTTAGTTTCATCTTTTTTATTTTCATTATTTCATTATATTGGAAGTTCAGGAGATGTTTTTATGTTATATACATTTATTGTTAGATTTATAGGTGGTATTTTTTTAAGTATTCTTTATTTATATAGGGGTTTAGGTATATCGATGATATCTCACATAATTTATGATTTTATACTAGTAACTGTCCCGGTTTTTTAATGTATCCTATTTTATTTCAAATAGGATCTCTTCAAATATCAACATATGGATTTATGTTAATGTTGGCCTTTATCGTTAACAATTTTTTATTAAAACGGTACCTTATATCTATTGGTAAAAACGGCCAAATAGCTGAAGATATAATTTTTTATGCAGCTATAGGTGGTATTGTTGGTGCTAAAATTTTTTACATTATTGAATATTATGAAACTGATGGATATGCTAACATCCAAGGTCTTATTTCGATATTTAAGGGATTATTTACTTTTAATTTAGACTTATTAATATTGGGTATTAATAAATTTGGTTCTGGATTGGTTTTTTTGGGGGGACTTTTCGGTGGTTTTATTTCTGTATCATATTATGTATATAAAGAAAAATTAACATGGACCATTGTATCAGATTGGGTTGCACCATATATAATTTTAGGACAAGGTATAGGACGATTGGGTTGTTTTTTCGTTGGGTGTTGTTACGGCAAGCCAACAAATATATCTTGGCTTTTTCCATTTAAAAATGGTCGTCCACCAACTACCTATGAATCATTTCAATATAATCATCCCGAAATTTTTAATTCACTTGTTAAACCTTTTTATAAATTTGGAGATTTAATAAAAGTTCACCCTACACAACTGTATGAATTTTTAATTTATTTCATAGTATTTTTATACTTGCTTAAAATCAGAGAATTAAAAAAATATGATGGGCAAGTTTTTTTAGAATATCTTTTTTTAGCTGGTTTTTCACGTTTTATTATCGAATTTCTTAGATTAAATCCATCTTATTATTATGATTTATCAAGTGCTCAGTTAATATCAATTATAATGATATTATCATCAACACTTTTAATGTATTTTAACAGATCAAAGCTTTAAGTGGAAAGTACAAATTGTATAATTTGTAACAAAAGCAGTTTTGATATTTTTAAACTTTTAGAGTTTGATAATAAAAAATTTACGTTAGTTAAATGTCTAAAATGTTCGCTTGTTTTTCTTAATCCTAGATTGAGTGAATCTGATATAGGAAAATATTACAATGAAAATTATAAACCTTTCCAAAAAAAGAAAAATTTTATAAATAGTATTTATAAAATTATTAGACATATTAATTTTTATATTAAAAAAAAAATAATAATTGAATATGTAGGGAAAAATAAAAATAATTTAGATATTGGTTCAGGGGATAGTTTTTTTTCTAAAAAATTAAATGATTTAGGATGGGTTTCTTCAAGTTATGACAAGTTTAATCCCTGTGACACTGATATAAAGAGTTTATTAAAATTAAATAAAAAATCATTTAATTCGATTACCATGTGGCATTCAATAGAACACATGTACGATATTAATAGTGTGTTTAAAAATGTTAATAATATTCTATCTGATAGTGGTTTCTTATTTATTGCATGTCCCAATATAGATAGTAAGGAAGTTGATTATTTGAATAATAACTGGGCTGCTTATGATTTACCAAGACATATTTATCATTTCAATTATAATTCAATGAGTATTTTTTTAGAAAAGCATGGATTTACCATAGAAAAAGTTAAAAATTTAAAAATTGATACTTTTTACAATATTTTTATGTCTAGAAATACTAATGCTTTATATAAAATATTAATTCTGTTTCGATGTTTTGTAAATCAGCTCATAAATATTAAAAAATCATCATCACTTGTATACGTATGCAAAAAAATATAATTATATTATTATTCATTTTGTGTATTTTTTCTTGTAAAAGACTTCCTGATAGTACAGGAGGATATAATGACATTACAATTGTATCATCTATTGAAGATCGGGAATATGTTAATATTTTTATATCTGAAGTTTTTAAAGATAGTATTTATACCCCCATTTTGAAGAGCAGCTACAATATTAAGTATATTGATCCAAGTGATTTTATTAAAAATAAATTTAATAAAAATATGATAATTCTTTCTTTAGATTTTCCGCAAGATTCAACCATAGATTTATTAAGTAATAAGTTTTTAGATAAATTTAATAAACAATTATTATCATTAAATGATTTATATTCAAAAAATCAAGTTTTGGTTTATATAAATGCTCATGATATTGATCAACTAATAAGACAAAATGCAATTAATTCTAAATGGATTAAAAATGAGATAAATCAAAATATAAGTAAAAATATTTTACATGATTATAATAAGGAAGATAAATCAAAACAGATAAATACCTTAGTGCATGAAATGTTTAATATTAATCTTAAAATAGATGATAGCTATAAAATAATAAAAAAAAATAGCTCTATGATATGGATTGGAAGGGGATATCCATACAGATGGATTGTTATCAATAAAGTAAAAAAGAATAATATTGAAGATTTTAAAAATCTTAAATTACTACATGAATCTAATCTAACCAGTGTCATTATACCTGAGAGATTTAGATCTGAGGAGCAATATAATTCTAATATTGTTTTAAGAGGTCTTTATGAACATACAGACTCCGATACAGGGGGCCCTTTTGTTACATATGTTTATGAAGATATTTATAAAGATTTTAAATTATATATATCTGGATTCGTTAATAATCCAGGTAAAGACAAAATTTTATTGTTAAAACAACTAGAGTCGATTTTTCAAAACATAAAGGAATAAAATTATGAACTACAAAGTTGCGTTTTTAATAGGTAGTGAAAGTGACAGGAAAATAGCTGAAACATCAATGGATTACTTTAAATATTTTAATATTAAATTAGATCTGCTAGTGATGTCTGCTCATAGAAATCCAAAAGAAGTATCAGAGTTTTCAAGTAATGCGAGGGATAATGGTTATTCAATTTTAATATGTGGCGCTGGTATGGCAGCTCATTTAGGAGGCGCAGTAAAAGCTAACACAACATTACCTGTTATTGGAGTTCCATTGCCTGGTGGTATGATGGATGGCTTAGATTCACTATTATCAACAGTGCAGATGCCCAAAGGTGTTCCTGTAGCAACAATGTCTGTTGGAAAGTCAGGAGCAATAAATTCTGCAATTTTTTGTGCAGAAGTTCTATCCTTAAATGATGAAGAAATTTTATCAAAATTAGATATGTTTAAAAGTAATGGTGCAACAATAAGTGCTTAAAATATTAATTACAGGTTCTAAAGGTCAATTAGGATCACATTTTAATATCATAGATAAATCATCACTATTTAATTTCATTAAGACTCATAAAAGTAAGGCTCCTAAGTATGAGCAAATGGATATAACGAATGAAAAACAAGTATCATATGTTTTAAATAAATATGAACCTGATATTATAATAAATACTGCAGCTTTAACTAAAGTTGATTTATGTCAGACTAATAAATTATTAGCACGTAAAATTAATGTTGATGGTCTGAAAAATTTAATTAAACACTCTAATTTTAATACTAAAATCATACAAATATCTTCGGATTTTATTTATGATGGTATAGATGGTTCATATAATGAAAATTCTCAGCCAAATCCTTTGAATTACTATGGTAAAACTAAATTAGAAGCAGAAAATATTTTACTTTCTTCAAATAAAAAAAATATAATTATTAGAGTTTCAACATTATTTTCTAACTATTTAAATAACTTTTATAATTGGGTTTATAGTGAATTATCAAAAAATAATATCATTCATGTAGTAAATGATCAAATATCAAATCCTTGCTATGCTTTAAATCTAACAAACTTTATCTATGATTTAATACTACTCGATTATGATGGTAAAATAAACTTTGGAAGCAAAAATAGTATAAGTAGGTCAGGTTTTGCTTACGAGATAGCCAAAGTTAACAATTTGGATGATAACCTAATTAAAGTTGTTAAAACCTCCAATATTAACTTTAAAGCTCAGAGACCTCTTAACACAAGTTTTGACTTAGAGCTTTGCAATCAAATGAAATTAAGACTTTTTGATAGTAAAGCTACCTTAGAATACATTAATGGAGTTAAATGAAAAAACTAGTTATTATACCAACATATAATGAAATAAATAATATAGAAATAATAATTAATAAAATTATTAAGCTTGATTTAAATTTAGATATTTTAGTAGTTGATGATAATTCACCAGATAAAACTTATGAAAAAGTTCAAGAAATACAAAAAAAATATAAAAATATTTTCTTAATTATAAATAAAAAAAAATCAGGTATTGGTAATGCATATATTAAGGGCTTTGAATATGCAATAAGTAATAATTATAACAAAGTTATTCAAATTGATGCTGATATGTCCCATAATCCTAATGATATAAATAAATTATTAGATTATTCAGATTCATTTAAGTTAGTTATTGGTAGTAGATATATAGATGGAATTAGAATAATAAATTGGCCTCTAAGTAGATTAGCTTTAAGCTATTTCGCCAATTTATATGCTAAAATATTAACCGGATTAAAAATAAATGATTGTACAGGAGGATTTAAATGTATTGATATTGACGTTCTGAAGTCAATAAATATTAATAATATCAATAGTCAAGGATATTCATTTCAAATAGAAATTAACTATAGGGCATATCTAAATAAATATGAAGTAAAAGAGGTTCCAATTATTTTTACTGATAGAACAATAGGAAAATCAAAAATGTCTAAAAAAATTATTTTAGAAGCCATTATTATTGTTCCTTTGCTTCGTTTAAAAAACATATTCAATCTACTAAAATGATAAGTATAGTTATAGTTAATTATAATTCAGATTTACTTTTAAATAAATGTTTAGAATCAATTTGTAATTCTAGTTTAAATGATATTAAGATAGAAATTATTATTGTTCACAACAATAAAAGACAATGCAAAATAAGTTTAAAAAAAGATACTTTATCATTAAAAAATATTTTTATAGGTAAAAATATCGGTTACTCAAAAGCTATTAATATTGGTATTCTTGAGGCGTCTTATAAAACACTTATTACAATGAATCCAGATGTTGAATTAAAGAAAAATTCTATCTCTCAAATTTTCAATCATTTTAAAAGTAATAATGATATAGGTATTATAGGTTGTAAAGTATTAAATATAGATAAATCCTTTCAAAAATCCTCAAGAAGAAGATTTCCATCTTTAAATATTATAATTCCATATATTTTAAAGTTTCATAGTTTTGGTTTTACAAATAGATATAACTACATGGATTTATCAAATGAAAAAATTCACAAGGTAGATGCTGTAAGTGGATGTTTTATGATGTTTAATAAAGACGTTTATTCTTCTGTCGGAGGCTTTGATGAACAATTTTTTTTGTATTTTGAAGATACAGATTTTTGTTATAAAGTTACTAAACTAGGTTTAAATAACACTTATTATCCAAAAGCAGAAATTATTCATTTAAAAAATGGTAGTCGTAATTATATTAATTATTTATTTGTAACAATAACTTTTTATTTATCATTTTTAAAGTTTATACTTAAATACAACAGAATTTTTTTTAAATTAAATAATTAATAATTATATTATATGTCACTATTTACATTAGAATTTGAAAAACCATTAAAAGATTTACATGAAAGAATAATTCATGCAAGAAGTCTTAATAGTACTAGCGGTATTAATAATACAGACTTAATTAATTCTTTAGAATTGCAGCTAGAAAGGGAAAAAAATACCATTTATTCTAATCTTACAAGATGGCAAAAGGTCGAAATAGCTAGACACCCTATGAGACCCCATTCTAGTGACTTCATTAATAATATATGTACAAACTGGTTTGAAATTCATGGAGATCGTAAATTTTCAGATGATAAAGCAATGATAGCTGGTTTTGGTTACATTAATAACATTAAGTTTGCTATAATTGGTCAGGAAAAGGGTCGTAATACTAAAGAAAAGCTTAAACATAATTTTGGAATGTCAAAACCTGAAGGTTATAGAAAAGCATTAAGAGTAATGAAATTAGCTGAAAAATTTAATTTACCTATTCTATCTTTAATTGATACACCTGGAGCATATCCTGGTATTGGTGCAGAAGAAAGAGGTCAATCTCAAGCTATTGCAGATAATCTATTTACAATGTCAACATTAGAAGTACCTATTATTTCTGTAGTTATCGGAGAGGGTGCTTCTGGGGGAGCTCTTGCAATAGGTCTTGCTGATAGAATCATATGTCTCGAATATTCTTGGTATTCTGTTATATCACCAGAAGGTTGTGCTTCTATACTTTTTGGTGATTCTTCTTTTAATAAAGATGCTGCAGAAATGTTAAAAGTTAATTCTAGGGATCTTTTCGAAATGAATATTGCTGATAAGATTATTAATGAGCCTGTTGGTGGTGCACATAATGATGAAAATACAGTTTATAATGATGTGGCTGAAGTAATTTGTGTTGAACATAAATATTTAAGTAGCTTAACAAAGTCAAAACTTGTGGAAGAAAGAATTAATAAATATAATAATATTGGTGTTTATAATAATGAAAAGTAATTACGTAAGTAACATTGTTAATCTAGATGATAATGATCTTAAAATTAAGTTTGTAAAATTAATTAATGAATTTAATGATAAAATAGATTTAATTAAAGAATCTGGTGGGAAAGCTTCTGTTCAAAAACAACATGATAAAGGGAGATTAACAGCAAGAGAAAGAATTGCACATTTAATAGATGAAAACACCTATTTTTTAGAGTTAGCCAAGTTTGCTGGGTACAATATGTACAATGATTATGGAGGTTGTCCATGTGGTGGCTTAATAATGGGTATTGGAATTATTAATAATTATAATTTTATGATTATTGCTAATGATGCAACGGTAAAAGCTGGTGCATATTTTGAAGTAACGTTAAAGAAAACTTTAAGAGCTCAAGAAATAGCATACAAAAATAATTTACCTATTATTTATTTAGTTGATTCAGCCGGTGTTTTCTTACCTTTACAAGATCAGGTTTTTCCAGATGAAGGTCACTTTGGAAAAATTTTTTACAATAATGCCAAACTATCATCAAATGGAAATATTCAAATTGCTTCTGTTATGGGCCCATGTGTAGCAGGTGGTGCTTATTTACCAGTAATGTGCGATAAATATATAATGACCAAGGGTTCCAATATGTTTTTAGCTGGACCTGCTTTAGTAAAAGCTGCTGTTGGTCAAGAAATCGATGCTGAAACTCTTGGTGGAAGTAATACGCATTCCAGTATAAGTGGTATTGTAGACTATGAAGTTGGTGATGATTATAAGGCACTATTGAAAATTAAAGAAATTATTTCAAATATAAATTTATCAAAAAATAATAATTCAAATGAAGTAAAAGACCCAGATTATAATTTTGAAGATTTATATAATTACATAGATGTTGATAATAAATCGCAATATGATATCAAAGAATTAATAGCAAGGATTGTTGACGAGAGTAAATTTATAGAGTTTAAAGAAAATTATGGAAAAACTATTGTTTGCGTTAATGCTAGAATTGGAGGTTTTAAAGTTGGAATAGTTGCAAATCAAAAAACTATAATTAAAACAACTGATAATCAAATTCAATTAGGTGGAGTTATCTATAATGACTCTGCAGACAAAGGGGCACGATTTATCATGAATTGTAATCAAGATAAAGTTCCTATTATTTTTATTCATGATGTTAATGGTTTTATGGTTGGAAAACATGCTGAATGGTCAGGCATAGCAAAAGATGGTGCGAAAATGGTCAATGCAGTTTCTAACAGTATTGTTCCTAAAATAACTTTAATTATTGGTGGTAGTTATGGTGCTGGTAATTATGCAATGTCAGGAAAAGCTTATAACCCATCGTTTATATTTGCATGGCCTAATTCTAAAATTGCTGTAATGGGTGGAGATCAAGCTGCAAAAACTCTAACATCATTAAAATTATCAAAACTAGGTAAAATAAGTGATAAAGATAAAAGTGAAATTTATAATAAAATTAAATCTTCTTATGACAAACAATCAGACATTAAATATGGTGCAGCACGATTGTGGGTCGATGAAATAATTGAACCTAAAGATACAAGGTTAGTTCTAATTAAAAGTCTTTGCTTAGTATCTAATAGTAATATTAGTGAAAAGCCAAATTATGGAGTTTTTCAAGTATGAAAAATCTTATTAAAATTGCTAACGGTCAAGGCTTTTGGGGTGATAGTATAGATGCACCAACTAAATTGCTTAAGTATGGAAAAATTGATTATTTAACATTAGATTATTTGGCAGAGGTTACTATTTCAATCATGCAAAAACAAAAGCTTAAAAATAAAATGTTTGGTTATGCTAGAGATTTTGTTGATTTAGTTATAGATAACCAAGAAAACATAAAAAAAAATAAAATTAAAATAATAACTAATGCTGGTGGCGTTAATCCTTTAGAATGTGCTATGGCTATAAAAAGGAGATTAAAAAAAGCAAATGATTTTAAGATTGGAGTAATTCAAGGCGATGACATCTTTAATCAAATTGATGGTATGATTAAGAATGGGGAAAAATTTAAAAATCTTGAAACTGGTGAAAATATTTCTAAAATTTTAACTAATATTACTTCAGCCAATGTATATATAGATAGTTTTTCTGTAAAGGATGCTTTAGACAAAGGTGCAGATATAGTTTTAGCAGGAAGAGTTTCTGATCCAGGTTTAACACTTGGACCACTATTGCATGAATATCAATGGAAAAATAATGATTATAATAAATTAGCATCAGGAACGTTAGCCGGTCATATTATTGAATGTGGTGCTCAATGTACAGGTGGAAATTATACTAAATGGTATGAATTAGATGATATATCAAATATTGGTTACCCTATTGTTGAAGTAAAAAGAAATGGAGATTTTTTAGTAACAAAGCCTCCATATACTTCTGGTGTAGTAAATCGTTTATCAGTAACAGAGCAAGTATTGTATGAGATGGGTGATCCAAATAAATACATATCACCAGATGTATGTGTAGATTTTACTTCATTTAATTTAATGGAAATTAAAAAAAATGTAGTTTCTATAAATAATGTAATAGGCTTTAAACCAACATCTACATATAAAGTCTCAATAAGTTATTTTTCTGGATATAAATGTTCTGCTCAATTAACAATTTCAGGTCCAAACTCATATGATAAAGCAAAACTTGTCGCTAAAACCATTTGGGAAAGACTTAAGTTAGCAGGGACTACTTTTAATAAAAAAAATACTGAATATTTAGGTTTTAACTCATGCCATAAAAACATAAACCTTAAATATAGTGGTGCTAATGAAATTGTTCTCAGATTATCTGTTAAAGATGATAACAGAAAGAAAGTAGAAAGATTCAGCAAGGAAATATCTCCAATTATAACATCTGGACCACCAGGAGTTACTGGATTTGCTGGAGGAAGACCAAAAGTTCAAGAGGTAATATCTTTTTGGCCTGCCTTAATTGATAAAAAATTAATTACAACAAAAGTTAAAATATTATGATACTTAAATTAGGAGCAATCGCATGTTCTCGTTCAGGCGATAAGGGTAAGAATTCAAATGTTGGTATAATATTTGACAATATTGACACCTATAATTGGGCAAAAAAAAATATTACCTCATCAAGAGTTGAGGATTTTTTTAAAGATATAGTTAAAGGAGATGTTATAAGATTTGAATTAGATAATTTATTATCTTTGAATTTTATTTTAGAAGATAGCTTAGGAGGCGGTGGAAGTGATTCCTTAATAAATGATGCACAAGGAAAAACCTACGGTCAAGCTATACTTTTAATGGAAGTTGAAATTCCTTTAGAATTGAGAAAATATATAAATGATTAGTAATATAGATTTTAAAATAATAGATAAACATATTGGATGTTTAACACTGAGTCGAAGTCCTTTTAATGCTCTATCCTCAGATTTTTTATTACAAATACAAAATATTATTAAAGATATAAGTAAAAATTTAGATTGCAGAGTTTTAATTATTAAATCAAGCTTAGATAATTTTTCTGTAGGTGCTGATTTGAAAGAAAGAAAAATAATGTCTAAACTAGAATCTCACAAAGCATTGGATATTTTTAATAATTGTTTTAATTCTATAGAAAATTTAAATATTCCAACCATATGCCTTGTAAATGGTTATTGCTTAGGTGGAGGTACAGAGCTTGCATTGTCATGCGATATTAGAGTTGTTTCTTCTGAGTCTCAAATAGGTTTGCCTGAAACAAGTATTGGAATTATTCCTGGTGCTGGTGGAACATTTAGACTACCGAGAGTTATTGGTGTTCAAAATGCAAAATATTGGATATTTACAGCAAAAAAATTTACAGGAAAAGAAACTATTAATTATGGCTTTGCTATCAACTGTGTAAAATTTTCTAATCTTTTTGATGAAGGTATGTCGATCGCTAAAGATATTCTTAAAAATGCTCCTATTGCAGTGAAAAGTGCTAAGAAAGCTATAAATATGAGTTTATTTGAAACAAATAGGGATCAATGTTTAAAAGCAGAACGTAATAACTATAAAATAACTCTTAAAAGCAAAGATAGAGACGAAGCTTTAGATGCATTTTTAAATAAACGAAAACCAAATTGGAATAATGAATAATTTTAAAGTTTTTTTTATTATTATTTCTACATTATTATTTTCACAAAATGATATTTCAATTAGAGAATACAATATTTATAAAAACAAATATGAATCAGAAGTTGATATGAAAGATTTAATAAATAATTTCAATGGAAATTATTTACTTGAATTAATTTCTATTGATAATATTAATCTGGAAAGAAAAAAGAAAATAATCATAGAGATATGCGATGTTGATTTTTCAATAATTTCTAATTCTTATGAGATTATTATTAAACAATGTAACAATGAATTAGAGATTAGTGATAAAATATATTTAGATGATAATAATTCAATTTTAACATTTGATACTTCTAAATACAAGTACCTTGAATGTGAATTGACATTTTGGGTCTATGGAAATTTCAATAATGAATCAGATGTTGATGTAGAGGATGGTATATTAAAAGAGTACTATGATAATGGGAATGTTAAAATTGAATATAATTATAAAAACGGTAAAAAAAACGGCGTTCAAAAGAAGTGGTATTTAAACAATCAATTATCCATAAAGTATAACTATGAAAATGGAAAACTTGATGGTTTACAAAAAAAATGGTATGAAAATGGGAATATAAAAAGTGAATCAAATTATAACAATGATATTTTAAATGGTATTTCAAGATACTGGTTTAGTAATGGTCAGATAAAATATCTCAAATTATATAAAGATGGACTTTTAGTCGATATTTTAGAATCTTATGATGAGAATGGCAACTCAAGATAGTTTATTTGAAATTATATTTTTAATATCTTTATAGAAAACCCAGACACCTATATTAACTGATCCAATAAGTAAGTTAAAAAACATGTGACCTTGGGCATATAAAAATAGATTATACATACCAAGTATTAAGTTAAGTTTTATAATTAGTTTCATTATTTCTTTTTTATTGTTTTTCATATCAAATTTACTTTTTTTTAATTTTAATGAATAAAAAGAATTTTAAATGAGAACTATGTCACAAAAAAGTTTAAAAAATAATAAATGTTAATTGTATCACAAATATTTTAAATTAAATCATGGATTATGAAAGCATTTACAAAACAATTATAAGTGAGCCTATATACCTGTCATTAGTAATAATTTTTTTATTAATAATAATATATAGTATTCTAAAAAAGTTTTTCAAGCTTTTAATGATTACTTTTATTTCAATTATAGTTTATATATCTTTTTTAATATATACAGATGGCGATCTTCCCGGCGAATCAGAACAAATAATAAAACCAATGATAAATGAAGCTGGTAAGGCTTTAAATGATTTGTCAAATCAATTACAAGAAATATCAAATAGTAAAAAATAATTATTTAATATTTTTCTGTTATTATCAAAGATCCAAGATTTTTATGATTTGGAAACGAAATTTTAAGTTCAAAAGAATCTGCTACATCCTTAACAATTTTTTGCATTTCTATAGAATTTCCAGTAATAATCTCAATTGGAAGATTATCAAGATTTTTTTCGATAAATAAAAGTACCTTTAATTTACCGTCACTATGTTTCAAGCCATGCAAGTCAATTATATCCATAAGTACCGAGGGTGGGACTCGAACCCACACGTTCCGAAAAACATTGGATTTTGAATCCAACGTGTCTACCAATTTCACCACCTCGGCAAAAATTAATTTATTTTATTATTATTATTTATTTATAAATTAATGATAATTAATTATATATATAATATGAATTATAAAACAATTCCAGAAATGTTCTTTTCAGTAATTGAAGAGCAAAAAAATAATAATGTGTTTAATTACAAAAGTAATGGTGTTTGGAAACCGTTACTTGGTAATGAAGTTAAAGATATTGTTTGTAATTTGTCCTCATCTCTCTTGTACCTCGGTTTAAAACCAAAGGATAAGATAGCAATACTTTCATCAACATCGCATCTTTGGTCATTATCAGATTATGGCATTCTATCAGCTGGCATGACAACCACAACAATTTATCCAACTTTAATTGATGAGCAAGTTAAATTCATATTAAACGACTCTGCAAGTAAATTAGTTTTCGTAGAAAATAAAATTCAATTTGATAAAATAAATAAAATCTTTAATGAATGTAAATCTCTTGAATATATAGTTTTAATGGATGACGATTCTATATCAAGCGATTATGAGTATTCTTTTACTTTTTCAGAATTAAAATCTCTAGGTGCTAGTCACTTAAAGAATAATAATATTTCTATTTTTAATGACTATGTTAAAAGTATTTCTGAGGATGATTTGGTTACTTTAATATATACTTCTGGAACAACTGGCATGCCAAAAGGAGTAATGTTATCCCACAAAAATCTAATATCAAATTTATCTGAAGTAGTTAAGTTGCAAGATAATCTCTTTAAGGAATCTTTTTTATCTTTTCTGCCACTTAGCCACGTATTAGAGCGTATGGCAGGACATTTTTTTCCTATGTATATAAAATCAAAAATTTACTACGCTGAAAGTGTTGAAACTGTAGGAGAAAACATGCCAGAAGTATCACCAACTATTGTTGTTTGTGTTCCTCGTTTCTTTGAAAAAATGTATGATAAGATTATGTTTGGAATACAAGACTCAGGTAGTTTGAAACAAAAGTTATTTTATTGGTCCTTAAAAGTTGGAAAAGATTTTACTAACTTAACGCACGCTAAGCACACAATTCCATTTTTATTAAAAATTAAACACAAAATTGCTGATAAATTAATTTATAGCAAAGTAAGACAAAAGCTTGGAGGCAAAATTAAATTTTTTATTTCTGGTGGTGCACCACTACCTCAAAAAATAGCAGAATTTTTCTCAGGTATTGGAATTACAATATTGGAAGGTTATGGATTAACTGAAACCTCACCAGTGCTTACAAGCAATACACCCGTGAATATTAGATTTGGAACTGTTGGTGTAAAGTTAGATAATGTTAATTTAAAAATTGCAGATGATGGAGAAATCCTAGCTAAAGGTCCAAACATTATGCTTGGTTATTATAACAATCAAGAAGCTACAGATGAAGTTTTTGATAAAGATGGCTGGTTTCATACAGGTGATATTGGAATTATCGATGATGATGGATTTCTGAAAATTACAGATAGAAAAAAAAGTATTTTAGTAACATCAGCTGGCAAAAACATTGCTCCTTTACCTCTTGAAATTGCTCTTAATCAATCTCAATACATACAACAATCATTAATTATTGGTGATAAGCGAAATTTCATTAGTGCATTAATTGTTCCTAATTTCGAAAATGTAAATATTTATCTTAATTCTATAAATAAAGAAAATTTAAGTAATGAAGCGATGGTTGATCACCCAGAAGTATTAAATTTATTTAATTTAGAAATTAAAACAATTATGAATAAATTTGCACAGTTTGAAACTGTAAAAAAATACAAACTTCTACCAAATGAATTTTCAATAGAAAAAGGCGAGATGACACCTAAAATGTCCATCGTTAGAAAAAAAGCAATATCTAATTACGAATACTTAATAGAAACGATTTACAAAACATGACTACATACAAAGAAGCTGGTGTTGATATTGACGCTGCAAATAATGCTCTTGAAAAAGTTAAAAAACATGCTAAAACAACTTTCAATAAGCATACTTTATCCGATATAGGATCTTTTGGTGGATGTTTTAATTTTCCGAGTAAAGATTTTTCTAATCCTGTATTAGTATCAAGTGTTGACGGTGTTGGTACTAAGCTTTTAATAGCTAATCTTGCCAATCGTCATGATACTATTGGCCAGTGTCTAGTTAATCACTGTGTCAATGATATACTTGTAATTGGTGCTAAACCATTATTTTTTCTAGATTACTTCGCTGCTGGAAAGCTCGATAATGATATTCTTGATAATGTTATTAAAGGCTTTTCTATTGCATGTAAACAAAATAAATGTGTTCTAATTGGTGGTGAAACTGCAGAAATGCCTGGTTTTTATGACAATAAAAAATATGATGTAAGTGGTACTGTAATTGGTGTAGTTGAAAGAAATAATATGTTGTCAAATAGAAAAACTAAAAAAGGAGATGTTTTAATTGGTCTTCCTTCAAACGGATTGCATACAAATGGTTATTCGCTAGCAAGAAAAGTACTATTAGATAAATATAAAGTTGGTGTAAATATTGATTCTCTCGGATGTTCAGTTGATGAAGAATTATTGAAAATTCATAAGTCTTACTTAAATGTATTATCACCAATATTAGATAAGCCTTGGTTAAAAGCTTTATCTCACATTACTGGTGGTGGATTGATAGAAAATACTCATAGAGTTTTAGAAAAAAATCAAGATGTTAAAATTGATTGGAGTTCATGGGAGTGGCCGAATATTTTTAAGTTAATTCAAGAAGAGGGCAATATTAAATTTGATGATATGGTTAGACCATTTAATTTAGGAATTGGTATGGTTTTAATTATAAATAAAACCAATTTAGAAGAATTAGAATCCTACTTAGATGAATCTAATCAAGTATATCATCAAATCGGAGAAGTCATTTAGTAATGAATGTTAATATTATTGGCTCTGGTTCATGGGGTATTACTTTTGCTAATATGTTGATTAAGAAAAAACTCAGTGTTACTGTCTTACATAGAAATTCACTTACTTCAAAAAAACTTTTAAAAACAAATTTTCATCCATATCTACCTAAATCATTAATATCTTCTAGAATAAATTATACTGCTAAATTTACTGATTTAAGCCTAAATGATATAACCGTACTTGCTATACCTATTAATAGTATCTATGATTTTATATCAAAGCATGATTTATCAAATACTAAATTACTTTTACTATCGAAAGGTATCGAGGGTAGAAAAAAAATGTTAATTTCAGATATGTTGATATCTGTTTTTCGTTATAACATTGATAATATTGCAATATTATCAGGACCTAATCACGCTGAAGAAGTGATAAAGGAAAATCCAACAGCATCTATAGTCGCTTCACGTAATAAACCTTTCAGAAAACTATTACAAAATAAAATTTCAAGCAGTACATTTAGAATATATACATCAGATGATATAATGGGAGTACAAATAGGTGGAGCTGTGAAAAATGTTATTGCAATTGCTTCAGGAATGTGTGAGGGATTAGGGCTTGGTGATAATGCTCAAGCAACTCTAGTTACTAGGGGTTTGCACGAGACTACCCAACTAGCAAAGATATATAAATTTAATTTGAATACCTTGTATGGTCTATCGGGACTTGGAGACTTGGCCTGTACATGTTACAGTAAGTTTAGTAGAAATAAAAAAATTGGATTACTTCTAGCTCAAGGTATAGATATTAAAACATCAAAGTTAAAAATTGGCATGGTATCTGAGGGGGTATTTACTTCAAAGGTTTTATATAACATTATAAAAAGATACAATCTTAATATGCCAATATGTGTTGAGGTCTATAAAATTATTTATAAAAATGCAAATATTAAAGAATCAATTACTGGACTAATGGGTAGAACTTTAAAAGATGAAAAATAATATTGTATTTAAAAAATATATAGATTTAACTTAAGGGATATATAAAATTAAAAAAAAGGATGCCCTTGTAGCTCAATTGGATAGAGCGTTCGCCTCCTAAGCGAAAGGCTCCCAGTTCGATTCTGG